>ERZ791833.55-NODE-55-length-64231-cov-138.559_pt1 | contig 64231 bp, 47 predicted proteins | sample MGYA00510294_ERZ791833 | MGnify/ENA primary metagenome ERZ791833 (study PRJEB30046, sample SAMN00715270) | human gut metagenome | study: EMG produced TPA metagenomics assembly of the A metagenome-wide association study of gut microbiota in type 2...
TCCCCTCCATTTAAAAATAAAATTTGTACTTTTGCATGCGTATTAACGTGTTAACGATAATCTTGGCAGATGCCAAATACAAAAATAAGAACGAAATGGATACATTATATTTATTGCAGTTCACCTGTTTCCTATTTATGCTCGTCAATATCCTCATCCTGGGTATTACCCGTCTGCACATGAAGTGGATGAACCGGCGATATGAAGTGTCACGATGGCTGATTATCGGAGCCATGGTAGGATTGGCCATACAATTTCTCATGCAGATGCTTCTGGGCTTCCGGGCTCAAGACGCTGCTGTGGGAGCCGTTTTCAACATTCTGGTCTATCCCCCTTGCTTCTCGCTCATCTCTATTGGCATTTACAATATCGAGGCAACGCATGCCAACCGCAGGAAGATGAACATCGTTTGCGCCAGCATTTATGCCGCCATATTAGCTGCCTTCTGCATCGGCTTTATCCAGAGCGGAAACTTCCATATCGGCAGCTGGATTTATGTGATGATAGTCCTGTTCGGCATCAACGTAGCCTATTGCATCTATATGATAATAGTGGAAATCAGAAAGCGCAGAAGAATGCTGGAGGTGATGGCTGGTTATAAAAAGTATGTACTAGGTGTCTCCTTCCCCCACAAAGTAGACACCTTTTTTGTTGGAATGCGACACCTATGTGGGGGAATGCGACACCTTGTTTCAAAGAAAAACACTATCTTTGCACCATGAAAAGTATAATAGATTCATTTGCCAAAGAAGAACAGGCTATCCTGATAGTAGCTTTGTTTCTCCTCATTTATGTTGGCATCATGATTAATGTCATGGTGAGGGAATACAGGACCTATCTTGATGATTACCCGATGTGTCATTTCTGCTTGGGTGATTTCATCAGGAGAGGGCGTTTCTATATCTGCCTCATTCTCGGCGTAGTGTTTATCACGTTCGTGTGTCTGGTAGTCAGTCTGATGGCAATCAGTATTCAGTAATTTCTTGATAAAAAATAATAACAAAACATATTTATTTATGATGAAAAGATTTACAAATCAATCCCATGGGTCGCAAGTCGGCCGTATGTACAATGGGGGGCGATAATTCGTAGATTCGCTCTGTTCCCATTGATGTTGCTCATGTTGTTGCTTCTGCCTGCCGGCATGGTGGCGCAGAAGGCAGCTTCCAGTTCTAAGTATATAGCAACGTATGAATCCTCTACCCAAACTTTGACTTTCAAGAAAAATGTGGGTGAAACCCTTCCTAGAAAATAGTGCTTGGGTGGAAGATAAGATGACGGTGGCTACTATCAAAAATAAATTAGGGAATGGCACAATTGTGCACATTGTTTTCGATAAGAGCTTTAGCACATACACTCCTACATCGTTGTACCGTTTCTTTGAGAATCTCAAAAAACTGGAAACAATTACAGGTCTGGAATATCTGAATACAGAGAAGGTGACAGATATGCGCTACATGTTCAATAACTGTTCAAAACTCACCTCTCTCGATGTCTCTAATTTCAATACAAAGAAGGTGACAAATATGAGCTTTATGTTCTCTTATTGCTCAACTCTCACAACCATTTACGTCAACGACAAGTTTGTAATAGACAAGGTAACTAACGGTTCTTACATGTTCGATAATTGCACAAATCTCAAAGGTTTTATAGAGTATAAGAAGAACCCGAGTCTGAAAGATCACAACTACGCAAACTACAAGACTGGCTACTTCACCAAGCTGGTAGGCAAGAATGGCGATGAGAAGATAGGAGCAACGGGAGAACCTCTTGCTACGGATAATCTCGTTCTTGACGATGGCAAGGACTTCGTGGCTTACGAGCCATTCGCAGCCAAGGCTGCGTCTTATAGCCGCAAGATGAAGGAAGGTACTACATGGGCTACGCTCTGCCTGCCATTCGAAGTATCTCTCGCCGACAAGAACTTCCGTGCCTTCAAACTCCTTTCAGCTGATGATGTTACAGAAACCGTAGAACTCGAAGAGATTGAGGGAAGCATCGCTGCTGGTACTCCTGTTATCATCAAGATGAAGGATGGAGCAACAAAGCTCGACTTCTCTGTAGCCAACAAGGAGATTGCAAAAGATGTTCAGACTGCAGAAACCGCTAATGGCAACTATCAGCTTCAGGGTCTCTATACCCAAAAGATGTTCAGCAAGGATACTGATAACAACTGCTACATCGTGAAGGGCGACAAGCTGATGAACCCAGCCAAGCTGTTGGGTACAGCAACAGAGTCTGTGGGCAGCAAGCCTTTCCGTGCTTACATGGTAGATAACTCTTCTGCTCCTGCAGCAGGTGCCAGAATGTTCAGCATCAGCGTCGGCGGCAGCACTACAGCCATCGAGCAGTTGGAGACTACAGCAGATAGCAAGGCTGAGTACTATGACCTCCAGGGCCGTCGCCTCCAGGATTTGCAGAAGGGCATAAACATCGTAAAGCGTGGCGGCAAGACCATGAAGGTTATCATTAAGTAATAAAAAATAGTAATAAAAAAAGATATGAAAAAGAAAAGATATATCAAGCCAGTGGTTAGCGTCATGGAAATGGAAACCACAGCCATCCTCGCCGGCTCTGTTATCCGGAAGGCGTCAGAAGAGGATTACAGCGATGAAAATGTGAAGGATTTCTGGGATAATTCAACAAATAAGGGAATTTGGGCAGACTAGCCCCTGATTCTCCATCGTACCCCCAGGCAGCACATCTGATGCCTGGGGGCTTTTTCTTAATTTTTATCAGAAATCTCTTGCTGATATGAAAATAAAATCGTAACTTTGCGGTATCATTTTAAAACAGAAAGGTTATGAAGTACTTAGACCCTAAGGCAGACCTCACGTTCAAGAAGATATTCGGCAATCATCCCGATCGATTGAAAAACCTTCTGAATACCCTTCAGTCACTTAATGAAGATGAACTGATACAACAGCAACAATATCTGCCGACAACAGAAGAACTGGAGATTTCCGGCTTTACAGATGCCGAACTCAGAGCCTACGACAAGTTTTGGGATTCGGTAAGTGTTGAAAGAACCCTCCTGGATGACAGGTACCAGAAAGGAATGGAAGAAGGCATGGCAAAAGGCGAAGAAGTAGACAAAAGCCAAAGAAGTATTGAGATTGCTAAGAATATGCTAGCAAAAGGTATGGATGAGGCGACAATCCAGGAAATAACTGGTTTGACGGAAGACCAGATACTGCAGATTCAGTAGATACAATGCCTGGTGATAAATACGGAAAGCCCCCGGAGCTATTACGCTTCGGGGGCTTTTTCCGCTTTCTTCCTTATACTTCCTTATTTCCCAAACCGCCATGCTTTTTCCTCTTTTTTTTCTTCCCATATTGCGTATAGTGTATTTCTATATGGGTGAAGAGGGGTGAAGAGTGGGTGAAGAGATAAAGAAAACTCTTCACCTCCCGAAACCCCGATAAGCAGAGGGGTTACGGGCGAGAAGGTGAAGAGTGAAGAGATAAATCGGGATTGCTTAAATAGACAGAGAATTAAAAATTGTATTTTTCTCCTAGCATTTTATGGATAGTCTGAATGAGAATGTGGAAGGCTGGCTGTGCCATGGCACCATGACCATATCCGCCCAATTCGTAAAGCTGGGTGTCTGGGCGTCCTATCAGATTCATCATGCGCCACATATATGCATTTTCTTCATAACGGCCAAATAGTTCTATGTTGCGATCGCCTGTTATCAACACCAAGTGAGCTGCATCCTTGCGAACATGATAGAGTGGGGCATACTTGTCGATAGTTGGTTGCAGATTATCGATGCCGTTCATCTTGCGATAAGCAAAATGGCTAATCATCTGACCGCTGAATGGAATCAGACCGGCAATGTTGTTGGCATCAACTCCATAACGTGAAAGCCAAGTCTTATCTAATCCTAACATGGTTGTAATATAGCCGCCGGCAGAATGTCCCGAAACAAATATTTTCTTTGCATCTCCACCATATTGACTGATATTTTGGAATACCCATGCCAATGCAGCTGCACAATCATCTAGGCATTCGTCTATTTTTACCTTGGGAAGTAAACGGTAGTTTACACCTACTACAACAAAGCCTTGTTTCTTCAGCAGTCCGGGAATCTCTTTTTGTCCACTGGTCAATCCGCCTCCGTGATACCACACTACTACAGGTGAGTTTTTTTTACTCTTGTCATAACAGATGTCGAGTTTGCAACGTTCTTTGATATAAGTATCTTTCCCATTCTTATATTGAATGTTGCTTGTTATCACTTCGTCAGAAGAAATGGACTTCTGCGCATTCACGTTCAAGACCATAAAAGTCATGAATATCATCCATAAAACCTTTTTCATAAGTTGCTTTTGTTTAAATTATTTGGAATTTAGAAAAAATATTTGCAAATGTATACATAAATAAAGTAAATAGCAAATTTTGAAGAAATAATGTGATAATATTAACACAAATTAACCGGGAAGTTTAGGATGCTCCTTAATAATTGTGCCTTTTACAATTATAAATCTACCACTTATATTTAGAACTATGAAAAATGTAAAGTCCTGACAATCAGTTGCAGTTATAAAAACAGGTGGTCATTTTCACCACTTAATTATTCAATCAACCAACAAATATCAGACATTTTATATACTTTTGCAACCGGAAACCAATCATGGATGGGTTCCCGACTATCAGACAGCAATTTTAAACATAAATGAGAATAACTAAAGTATAAATTATGAGAAAATCAAAAAGTAATGCGATGTTGCGAGGACTAGCAGCCTCAGCACTCGTCCTAATGGTCTCGGCGACAGCTTGGGGACAGAAGGTGAAGATTACGGGTACTGTAATCGACAATACCAATGAACCCGTTATCGGAGCTTCGGTTCTGGAGAATGGTACCAAAAATGGTGTTGCTACAGACCTGGATGGTCACTTCACCATCGAAGTACAGCCAGGTGCCAGACTCAAAATTTCTTATATAGGTTATAAGAATAAGGAAGTGAAAGCTTCTAACGGCGTACAGATTATGCTCGAAGAGGAGTCTAATATGCTCAACGAAGTGGTGGCTATCGGTTATGGCTCTGTCAAGCGTAAGGATGTAACTACTGCCGTATCCAGTGTGTCAGCCAAAGACCTTGATACCCGTCCTATCGTATCTGCCGCAGCAGGTATGCAGGGAAAGGCAGCCGGTTTGCAGATTTCGCAAGCCAACGGTCAGCCAGGTGCTTCACCAACCATACGTGTGCGTGGTACCACCTCTTTAAATGGTAGCAATGATCCGCTCTATGTAGTAGATGGTGTGCCAATGACCAATATAGACTTCCTGGCAGCTGATGATATTGATAATATCCAGGTGTTGAAGGATGCCTCTTCTGCTGCAATCTATGGATCCCGTGCAGCCAATGGTGTCATCATTATCGGTACAAAGCAGGGTAAGGCTGGCGTAGCCAGGGTATCTCTGAATGCACATTATGCATTTAATACTGTACGTGACAACCAGGAATCTCTCAATGCGGCTCAGTATAAGGAGCTGATGGATGAAATCGGTCTGGTGAAACTGCCTGAAGGCTTGAAAGACCAGACCGACTGGAAAGACGAGGTGTTCCGTACGGGTAATGTACAGGACTACCAGCTCTCTATCACCAATGGTACCGATAAACTGAGATACTTTATCTCGGGTGGCTATACAGGCGAAAATGGTGTTATCAAGAAGTCAAGCTATCAGCGTTACAACTTTCGAGCATCTGTAGAGAATGATATACGTAAGTGGTTGCGACTCAATGCCAGTGTAACTTATTCTGATTATACCAACAAGGGTACAGGTATCATCTCGGGTGCCGGTTCTAACCGAGGTGGCGTAGTAACCGCTATCGTCAATACGCCAACCTATGCACCGGTATGGAATCCAGAGAATCCTAGCCAGTTCTACAACAACTTCTATGGCGTGAACATTACCTCGCCAGCAGAGAATATCGCCCGTACTCAGAATAATAAGTCTGCCTACAACCGATTGCTTGCAACCGGAAAGGCTACTGTCACCTTTATGCCTGAACTGACTTATAACACATCTCTCTCGTTCGACCGTACACAAGGAACAACCACCAACTTCCTTGATCCGATATCTACCACCATCGGCCGTCAGGAATTCGGTACAGGATATGATGGCAGAAACATCAGCAGCGTTATCGTATGGGACAATGTATTAAACTATAAGAAGGCTTTCGGAAAGCACAGTCTGGATGCAATGGCTGGTAGTTCCTGGACACAGAGCAAGTGGAGCCAGAACTATATCAATGGTAGCAACTATGCCAACGATCTGTTCCCAACCTTGAATGCAGCCAACAAGATTTCCTGGACAGGAACCGGTTCGTCAGCTTCTGATTGGGCTATTCTCTCTACTTTCGCCCGTTTGCAGTACAAATGGAATGATACCTATATGGTAACCGCCAATATGCGTGCCGATGGTTCTTCCAAGTTGGCACCGCATCACCGTTGGGGTTACTTCCCATCATTCTCTGGTGCCTGGCGCGTAAGCAATGAGAAATTCATGAAAGATATCAAGTGGATTGACGACTTGAAGATTCGTGGAGGCTGGGGACAGACCGGTAACCAGAGCGGTCTGGGCGATTACAGCTATCTGGCAAGATACAACATCAATCGTGTGCCGTGGTTTGGCGAGGGAAATGATGCCAATGCTACTCCTACTTTCTCACAGGGCAACCTGAGCAATCCTGAGTTGACTTGGGAAACAACAACCCAGACCAATATCGGTCTCGATTTGACCGTACTGGGCAACCGCCTCACCTTCTATGCTGATTACTATTATAAGAAGACCAAGGATATGTTGATGAACATCACCTTGCCGACAGGTGGTGCTGCAGCAAGTAACCTGAGCTATAATGGCGGTTCGATGATCAACAAAGGCTGGGAGTTTGCCATCTCTTCACAGAATCTGACAGGCGCCTTGAAGTGGAATACAGATTTCAACATCTCATTCAACAAGAATAAGTTGGAGAGCCTGTCTCTGACTCAGGTATATTATGAAGCCACGACTACCGATTTCGTCAACGAACAGGTGGTTCGCAATACGCCAGGTATGCCATTGGGCTGTTTCTGGGGATATGTAGCAGAAGGTGTGGATCCCGAGACAGGTGATATGAAGTATAAGGACGTGACCGGTGATGGTCTGGTATCAGCCAGTGACCGTACTTATATCGGTGATCCGAACCCAGACTTCACCTTCGGTTTGACCAATACCTTCTCTTATAAAGGCTTGAATCTCAGTATTCTTATCCAGGGAAGCTATGGTAACGATATCTACAACGTTTCACGTATGGAAACCGAAGGAATGTATGATGGTAAGAACCAAAGCACCAAGGTGCTTGCTCGCTGGAGAGTTCCTGGTCAGATTACCGATGTGCCAAAGGCTAAGTGGGATATCCGCAACTCAACCTACTTCGTAGAAGATGGCAGTTATCTCCGTGTAAAGGATATTTCTCTCTCTTACGATGTGCCTCGCAAACTGATTTCACGCTTCGGTCTGACCCGTCTGCAGCCATACGTATCGGCAACCAACCTGCTTACCCTGACCGACTATTCAGGTATGGATCCGGAGGTTAACCAGTATGGCAACAGTGGTAGTGTACAGGGCATCGACTGGGGTACCTATCCACTCAATAAGAGTGTAGTATTAGGTGTAAAAGTAGAATTCTAAACATCGACAACAATGAAAACATATCATACAATCAAGACATTGGCGCTCGGTGGCATCGCAATGTTCTCTTTGGCAAGTTGCTCTCTCGACTACGAGCCATTATCAGAGCCATCAGAAATAACACAGGGCGGTCAGACAGAGACCTCAACAGCCGTATTGAAGGACAAGGCAGCAGCAGATGCACAGCTCAAATCGCTCTATGAGTTGTTCCGCAACCGTCAGGAGCATACCCATCTCGACTATCTTCTGATAGGCGATTCACATAGCGACAATGCTTATGCCGGAACTACCGGTGCAGAGGTGGTACCTTATGAAACCAACTCTATCGATGCCAGCAACTCGGTATTGAGCCGTGACTGGAACCGCTATCTGGATGATATCGCCCAGGCAAATGTGCTGATCAATGGTGTTGAGCAATTGAAGGAGAACGGTCAGATATCAGAAGCAGAATATCATTCCTATAAGGCACAGGGCGAAATCTTCCGTGCCCTGATGATGTTCCGAATGGCTCGTCTGTGGGGGTCTTTCCCTGTCATTACGACCGTCGCCAAGACCATTACATCCGAGAATATCAATGAGGTATATCCTACCTATTATCCACCTCGCAAGACTCCGAAGGAATGTTATGAGCAGATTATTGCCGATTTGACGGATGCTGAGCAGTATGCACCGGATAATGACAATTCCGACCGCACAAAGATGACCAAGACCGTAGCTCAGGCTATGCTTGCCAAGGTTTATGCCGAAAAGGAAGTGCAGGATTATGACAAGGTAATCGCTTATGCCGACAAGGTGATGAATACAACCGGTGTAGAGCTGGAAGACAGTTATGAAACACTTTGGGGCTATGATGAGACTGCAAAAGACTGCATGAAACGCAATACCAAAGAGGGTATTCTGGAGGTGCATTGGACAACCGGTAGCGGAAACTGGGAAACCTGGATGTACGGCCGTCAGTTAGACAACTGGGACTACTCCTTTACCTGGGCAAAGTGGATTACTCCTTCACGAGACATCATCAATGCCTTTGACAAGGAGGGTGATGAGGTCCGTAAGAATCAGGCTATCGTATATTATGCCTGTACCTGGAGCAACTATTATCCAGCTTCCAACTATCCGTTCATGTATAAGTTACGCTCTTCATACAATAATATTTACTGGGTTCGCCTAGCTGATATTATCCTGATGAAGGCTGAGGCAGAAGCCTATAAGGGCAATCTTGCCGAGAGTGCGAAACTCGTGAACCAGATTCGCAAGCGTGCCAAACTGAAGGAACTGACATCCGACAAGACTGGCAGCAAGGAATCTATGATAGAGGCTGTTCTCCATGAGCGCCGTCTGGAACTTGCCTTTGAGGGAGAACGCTGGTTCGACCTCTGCCGCAACAACAAGGTCGAGAAGTATCTCAACGGAATAGATAACCGTGACAGCGGACGCATCAGACAGGTAAGACAGTTTGACAGCAATTCATACCTGTTGCCAGTCCCACAGACCGCTCTTGACCAGAATACCAATCTAGAGCAGAATCCAGGTTACTAAGCTAACCTGGATAGCTTTCAACTCAAACCGTTATTAACAAATAATAGAAGAAACGAATATGAAATACTATAGCAATAAACTGATGATGCTGGTCTGCGCAACAGCTTTCTCTGTGACAGCTTGCAGCAGCAGTAACTCATTCTCAGATCCTGTAGACTTTGATACTTCTAGTGAGGCACCAAATCCAGTACCGGCACAAGGAACAGCCAAAACTTTCATTACCACAGCCGATGGAGTCTATTCATTGGCACAGGGTGAGGTAAAGTTGTATAATGGAGTATCTATGGCACCAACCACCATCGAACTCGATTTGAACAAGAAGTATCAGACGATTGATGGATTTGGTTATGCCATCACTTATTCATCCTGCTATAATCTGATGCAGATGAACCCAGAAGCACGTCTGGCTCTTTTGAAGCGCATTTACTCTACCACAGAGGGTTATGGCGTAAGTTATGCCCGTATCTCTTTGGGATGCAACGACTTCTCAAGTACCGAGTATACCTATTGCGACACGAAGGGCAGCGAGGCTGATCCTATCAGCAACTTCGCGCTCTATAGCGATGAGAACGATTATGTGATTCCGGTATTGAAGGAGATTCTTGCCATCAACCCAAATCTGAAGATTATCGCAGCTCCTTGGACTTGTCCTAAATGGATGAAGGTGACAGACCTTAATACCAAGAATCCTAAGGATTCATGGACTGACGGTCATCTCAATCCGGATTATCGCGAGGCTTATGCCAAGTACTTCGTGAAGTTTATCAATGTGATGAAGGAGAAAGGTATCAATATCTATGCTGTGAGTCCTCAGAATGAGCCATTGAACAAGGCTAACTGTGCTTCACTTTATATGCCTTGGCAGGAAGAGGCTCCTTTCGTAAAGGAATTGGCAGCACAGTTTAAGAAGAATAATCTGCAGACCAAGATTTATGTCTTCGATCACAACTACAACTATGACAATATTGCCGATCAGGAAGATTATCCTGTGAAACTCTACAATGCTATCGGTGATAACTTTGAGGGCTCAGAGCTGGTTGTAGGTGCTGCTTATCATGATTATGGCGGCAACAACAGCGAGTTGACTGATATCCACAACCAGCGTCCAGACAAGGAACTGATATTCTCGGAAACCAGTATCGGCACCTGGAATGACGGACGTGACTTGAGTAAACGACTGATGGCGGATATGAAGAATGTGGCGCTCGCTACGGTAAACCAGAATTGCAAGGCTGTGCTTGTATGGAATCTGATGCTTGACAATAAGATGGGACCTAACCTGGATGGTGGATGCCAGACCTGCTATGGTGCTATTGATATCAATCAGAATGGTTACAACCAGTTGAGCTACAATTCTCATTATTACATCATCAACCACATGTCTAGTGTCGTTGCTCCTGGTGCGGTTCGTGTTGGTAATACATCCCGCACCGTTAATGACAGTAAGATTACACATGCTGAGTTTGTTAATCCTGATGGTAGTTATGCGGCAGTCATCATCAACGAGGGAGATGAGGCTAAGTCAATCAACCTCAGTGATGGAACTCATAATTTTACCTGCAATGTTCCTGCTAATGGTGTGATTTCTTGCAAGTGGAATAAGTAATCCATAAACTATAGTAAATGATTCATTAAAGATACGATCATTATGAAACATATCAGATATTATATCATGGCGTTGCTCGCCCTGCCACTGATGGCATCTTGCGGCGATGATGATTACAGTGTGCCTACTCCTGCCGGTAATCCAGTGATGAGCTATACGGCTCCTGCTACAGCTGTATGGATGGGCGATGAAGTGGAGGTGAAAGTAAACTGCAAGGATGAGGGAGGCGTGGCTCTCTCTACCTTGAAGGCAAATCTTCTGTTTAGCGGGCAGAGTGTAGATGAAACTACCATCCGTACCAAGGAGGCTGGTGAATATACTGTCAAACTGAAAGTACCTTATGCACAGAGCGTTCCTGATGGAAAGGTGGATATTCAGCTTACTCTGCAGAACGTATCAACCAAATCGAATACAGAGACCTTGTCGTTTGATATCAAGCGCCCTCACTTCAACAATCTGCAGTTTGTGAGTGCTGATGGTGTTAAATATGACATGACAGAGAAGAGCGACTTTGTTTATCAAGCTGTTCTTCCTAGCAGCAAGAAGACCTTCAAGGGATATTTTGCAACGAAGGATGGAAAGTTTGTCTTCGGTTCCAGCACAGGTAAGGATATCAGTTTGGGAGAAACAGGCAACTTCAACTTCACTTCTGAGAATATGAGCGATGTAGTTGTCACTTTCGATGCCAAGAACTATACGGCTGGTCCTACCGATGTATTGCCGGTTACTATCCTCGATTTTGCCGATTCTGATGCAGGCAAGACTTGGGTGGGTGATATCAAGCAAGGTGCTACCTGTAACCTTACTATCAACGGCAATAATCTGCCAGATGACTGGTATTATGACAGCGACTGGTTCCAGAAAGAAGAGGATGGAAGCTATACTTTCAAGGCCATCACAGGCAGATACACCGTACAGGCTGACTTCACTCATAAGTCATTCCGCATCTGGACTATGAATGGAAGTAAGCCTATGTCACTGAATGGCGATGGTACTGGTGCACTCTGGATTATCGGTAATGAAGGTGTCAACAAGCCAACTTGGGACGCTGTAAATCATGGCTGGTGGACAGGTGTTGACTCTGACGTCTGCCTCACTCCAATCAAGGATAAGGTATATCAGGTTACACTCACCGTTGGTAAGCAGCTCAGAGCTACTGACGTAAACTTCAAGTTCTTCGGTCAGGCAGACTGGGGTATTGAGTTCAAGGGTAAGGATCACAGCCATATCATCTCAACCGAGAGCGAGGTGTTCGGCATCGGTGACGGTAACGGTCACGACAACGGCAATGTTTACCTGAAAGATGGAGTAGAACTGAAGGATGGCGAGACATACGTTCTTACAGTTGACTTGACTGCCGGTGTAGACAAGGCAGTTCTCAAAGTAGAAAAGAAATAATATGTAGGTTTATAATCATTCATAAGCATTTTAGGTTTTAGTTTGATAATTTAGGTATAAAGCTTTGTTTAAGGCTGCTCCAAACCTTTTGGGGCAGCCTTTTTTTTGAGAGGTGCAAGGATGTAAGAACAACAAAAGTAAAAAAGAATATCAAAAAAATGCTTGAAAATTTGGAAATGTACCCAAAAAGCTATACCTTTGTCTCTTGAATGTCCTATACAGCAGTAAGGGCTGGATCTAATGATACCTATACAACAAAATATTATAAACTAATGATAGAAAGATTATTATCTATATTGTATATCTGGTGTTTCGCTACACTTACATCATGCTTTGCTCAGAAGGAAAGCATCAGTGAACTGTATACCCAACTTGATCGGGCTATAGAGCAATCCCAGCACTATACCAAACTGAAAGAAAGCAGCATCGCTCAGTTGAAGGAATTGATTCATCAGGAGAACAATCCGAAGTTGCTCATCAATACTTATCGCAAGCTCTATTCAGAATATAAGTCCTACCAGAGCGATTCTGCTGTGGTTTATATTCAGAAAGCCATTGTATTGGCTCAGAAGAAAGGGCTTTCGGCTGAAGTTGCTGGGTTGAAAAGTCAGTTGGCTTTGCTGTATTCTACTGCAGGAGCTTTTACTGAGGCTTTGGAGGTGCTCAATCATATAGATAAAAAGACATTGGATGAATCGAACCGGAAAGATTATTTCATCGCCTATTACCATGTCTATGGTGAGTTGGGCTTTTCTAATATTCATGTAGATACAGATTTAAGTCAGAATTTCTTTAGTCGTCAGAATGCATATCGGGATACTTTGTTTGCTATCCTTCCACATCATAGCGAAGATTATCTCATGCGTAAAGAGGTGATGCTTACCAGTCAGAATAAATGGGATGAAGCACTGAAGGTGAATGATGAACGCTTGAAAATGTGTAAGGAGGGGAGTCATGAATATGGCATCGTAGCCTACTATCGCTATCTGATTTACCGTTCTCTGAAAAACGAAGAAATGAAGAAATATTGGTTACTTAAATCTGCCATTTGTGATGTGAAGTGTGCTATCAATGATCAGGCTTCGCTCTGGATGCTCGCCGATATTCTGAGTCAGGAGGGAGATGTTGAACGTTCCTATAAATATATCAACTTCTCTTGGAATGCCAATAAGAGTTTTAGTACGCGTATTCGCAGTTGGCAGATTTCGCCAGTTCTTGGTACCATCGATCATAATTATCAGGCACAGCTCAAGAAGGCAAACCAGCGTCTTGTCTTTGCCATCATCTGTGTCAGTCTTCTGGTTCTTTCATTAGGTGTTCTGGCTTTCTATGTCAATAAGCAGAAGAAATATGTTACCATAGCGAGAAATGAACTGAAGAAAACGAATGAACAATTGGAGGAACTGAATAAGAAACTTTCTGCTACCAACGAAATGTTGAAGACTTCGAATGATAAACTGAATGAGTCAAATGGTGTGAAGGAAGAATATATTGGTCAGTTCCTGGGAGCATGTTCTCATTATATAGATAAACTGGATAAGTTGCGTCTCCATGTCAATAAAATGGTAAAGAACCGTGAATATCAGGAACTTTATTCAATGACGAGAAGCTGTGAACAGAAGGAACACGAGTTGGGAGAACTCTATGCAAATTTCGATAAGGTCTTCCTGCATCTGTTCCCTGATTTCGTGGAAGACCTCAATAGCCTTCTGAAGCCGGAGGCACAAATCCATCTTACTGATGCTGCGAAACTTCCGGCAATGGTGAGAGTATTCGCCTTGATAAGACTGGGTATTGATGACAGTACGAAGATAGCAGAATTCCTTCATTATGCAGTTAATACGATATACAATTATCGGGCAAAACTGCGTAATGGAGCTATTGGTGAAAGAAATGAATTTGAGAAGAATGTGAAAGAATTAGGAACGATAAAAGGAAAAGAATAATATATTGAGCCCCTTTTTAAAGTGGGCTCAGTAAATGATGTAATAAAGTTGGTTAAAAATGTAGTAAATGCTTGTTTGCTTGTCGCTTTTTTAGTATCTTTGCGATGAAAAATAAAACTCAAGTGTGAAAAATGTGGAGAATTTCACAAAAGAAGTATCAGAAATGTGTAAACTTACACGTTTTCCGCACTTTAACGATGGAGGTGCTAAAAAATGTTTAATAGAATAATTATTCAAGAATTAAAACAATGGAGAGCTAAAAAAGACCGTAAGCCATTGATTATGCTGGGCGCTCGACAAGTAGGAAAGACTTCTGTACTTCAGAAGTTCGGAGAAGAATATTTTGAGCATTGCGCATATTTTAGTCTCAATGAAGAAGAGGGAGTCTGCGATATCTTTCGCAAGACCAAGAACCCGCTGCAAATCCTCGAGCAATTGTCATATCTTACTTCAGAACCTATTTTGCCTCAGAAGACTTTGCTTATTCTTGATGAGATACAAGACTGTCCGGAAGCCATTAGCGCAATGAAATATTTCTGCGAAAAGACGCCGGAATATGTTGTGGCTTGTGCTGGTTCTCTTTTGGGGTTGGCTTTTGGTCATCAAGGCTTTTCGTTTCCTGTGGGTAAGGTTGACCATATAAATATGTATCCTGTCACTTTTTCTGAGTTTTTGGAGCAGCGAGATGAAAGGCTTTACCAATATTATATGTCAATAGATAGCTTGGAACCTCTTCCTGACGTTTTTTTTGATAGACTTTCTCAGGCATTTACTGCCTATCGTATATCTGGTGGAATGCCAGCTGCGGCAATGAAGATGATAGAAAAGGATCTGAGTGGCGTGGAAACAACTCTACGTAATATCTTGCAAGATTATTCCTTGGACTTTGTGAAACATGCTACGCCTTTACTGGCTAATAGGATTTCGCATGTTTGGAAGTCTTTGCCGTCACAGTTGGCTAAGGAAAATAGAAAGTTTGTTTATCAGCTGGTTCGTCCTGGTGCAAGAGCGAGGGAATATGAGGATGCTCTTACATGGCTTAAAAATGCGGGATTGATATATAAGGTAAGCTTGTGCTCTACTCCGCAAGTTCCTTTGAAATCGTATGAAGATTTGAGCATCTTCAAGATTTATAGTCTTGATGTGGGATTATTGAGAGTGCTTGCTGATTTGAGTCCTGAGGCTTATCTGGTTGATAATCCTATATTTAAAGAATATAAGGGCGCTTTGGCAGAGAATTATATTCTTCAGAGTCTAGTGGCTAATGGCGTTAATTGTTCCCATTATTGGGCTTCGGGTAATAAAGCAGAAGTGGAATTTATTGTTCAGCGTGGTTTGGAAGTTATTCCGGTGGAAGTGAAGTCGGGTACCAGTGTCACGGGGCGTAGTTTGATAGAGTATAACAAAAGGTACTCACCTGGTTTGCGCATCAGATATTCGATGCTTAATCTCAAGAGGGATGATTCCTTTATCAACATCCCTCTTTTCCTGGCTGATAGAATGGAGAAACTGATTTTTAAATAATTTTTAATGAGAAAAAAGATAAATGGGTGAAGAGGGGTGAAGAGTGGGTGAAGAGATAAAGAAAACTCTTCACCTCCCGAAACCCCGATAAGCAGAGGGGTTACGGGCGAGAAGGTGAAGAGTGAAGAGATAAATCGGGATTGCTTACAACTGATAGAACTTGGTGAAAGCCTTCACGCAATATTCGTGGTCGATAACGCTACCGGTTTCGCGGCAACTGTGCATAGCGAGGATGGCATTGCCCATATCCACACCCTTCAATGGGATGGAAGAGGCGAGGATATTGCCCAATGTACTGCCACCTGCTACATCGCTGTGGTTTACGAAACGCTGGCATGGTACACCGGCAGCATCGCAGATGTTGGCGAAGATGGCTGCTGATACAGCATCGCTCGCATACTTCTGGGCTGCATTGAACTTGATGACCGGACCACCGCCCAACTTAGGATGATTCGTAGGATCGAATTTTTCGCTATAGTTAGGATGCCAGGCATGCGCATTATCGGCTGAAATCATGAAGGCACGCTCTACTGCCTGATAATAAGCCTCTTCTGTATGGCTCTGTGCCAGGGCAATGCGATGGAGCATATATGAAAGGAATGGACTTCCGGCTCCCTGTTTGGTCTGGGACCCCGTCTCTTCATTATCGAAGATGGCGAGAACCTGGGTGGTATCATTGGCATCTGCTGCAATCATCGCCTCTACACCAGCCCAGCACATAGACAGGTCGTCGAGTCTGCCTGAAGAGATAAACTCATCGTGCACACCGAAGGTGCAGGCTGGAGTGGCATCAGCCAGATAGAGATCGAAATCAAGAACATCCTCTTTCTGGATATTCAGTTCGTTGGTTATCACATTCATCAGGAGGTTACCCTTCTCCAGTTCATCATTGATGATGCCGAGGATAGGGAGCACATCCTTCTGCTTGCTCAACTTCACACCATCGTTTACCTGACGGTTGAAGTGGATAGCGAGATTGCTGATCTGCAGCAATGGGCGCTTCACATGAAGAAGGAGCGTCTGGGGATTCATCGCATTCTCGCCCTTCACGATAACTCTACCTGCCAAGGTGAGCGGACGGTCGAACCAGGTTGACATGATAGGACCACCATAAACCTCGGTATTCAGTTTTACGATACCGCCCTCGCAAAGCATCTCAGCATTTGGCTTGATGCGGAAGGTAGGCGAATCGCAGTGGGCGCAGATCATGTGGAAACCGGCATCTGCCAAAGGCTTCTTTCCGATTTGGAAGGCGTAGATGGAAGAATCGTTCTTGGTAACGAAGAACTTTTCACCCGCTTCAATCTTGCCCAAAGGCTCCTGTGGGTTCATACGGCGGAACCCGTTCTTCTCCAATTCCTCGGAGATATTCTTTACTGCCAGGAAATTCACTGGCGATGCGTCTAGAAAGGATAATAATCTTTTGATCATAGTCTATATCTTTATATTAATATCTTGCAAAGATAATAGATTTTTTTCATTTTATCTCATTATTCTATTTGTTTTTCATTTTTTTGTATTATCTTTGTCTCCAAATAAGATCAATGAATGAATTATGAAACGATATAAATCCTGCACTCTGATTATATTGCTGCTGTTGGCATCGGCTCTTCAGGCATATGCGCATATTTCCAGAAATATGTTCATGCTTTCCAATCTCAATACAGACAATGGTCTTTCCTGCCCTCGAGTTTATTCTATTGTCGAGGCAGAGGATGGTGCCATGTGGATAAGTACTAAGCGTGGAGTTGACCGATATAATGGGCAACAGGTAACCAATTATACTTTATACACAGAGATGCCGTATAGTGATGCTAGTGGTAGAAGTATTAAACTGACTAAGGATGCGCAACATCTGATTTACGCCTACGACAACAAGGGAAAGGTGTATATATATGATAAGAGGAAAGATACATTTGTTTTGAAATGTAATCTTCAGAATATTTTAGGTGGAAGTATCGTGTTGAACGAACTGTTGGTAGACGGAAAGGGCAATTTCTGGCTAGCTATGGATAGAGGCATTTATTGCTTATCAGCAGCTACTGATGGAAAGGAGATCGTTCGGGAGACAGCTAAGGGTAGGTTTGTATTGAAAAATACCTATATTAATCATATCCAATTTATAGGTGAGAAACTCTTGATAGGAACATTTAAAGATGTTTATTGCTATTCGATGCCTGCCCGGAAGTTAGAAAAGAAGATTAGTGGCAGTTCTGTAGTATCCTCTTATCATGATATTGTGGGACATCGTATCTGGCTGGGTACTTTTCACGAAGGAGTTAAAGTGATGGATGATCGTACTTGGAAGCTGATAAACTCTGCTGATTTCCAATCTTTGCAAAACATTCCTAAAATTCCCGTACGTTCAATCATTTTATATGATAAGCAGACTCTTCTGATGGCTGTAGATGGAGCTGGAATATATGCTTATGACAGTTCGAACAAACAAACCAAACTCTTGCTTGATACAGATGGACGTCCGGGTAACGTGCTGAATGGTAATGGATTATATACCTTGTGCTGCGATCGTTTCGGCGATTTATGGACAGGCTCTTACTCGGGAGGAGTAGATTTGGCAATACCGATGAAACATACATTGGAATATATCACACATGAATATCTCAACAATCAATCACTGATAGATAATTGTGTGAACGATGTTTTCCAAAGCCGTGATGGGAAAATATGGTATGCCACAGATAAAGGAGTAAGTGTCTATGATGCGCAGACTCGTCTTTGGCATCATGGATTATATAATAAAGTGGCGCTTACGATTTGTCAGACTGTAGACGGCAGAATTCTGGTTGGTACCTATGGTAATGGCGTATATCAGGTTCATGCTGATGGCACTAGTATGCCTGCTTATTCTGTGAAAACAGGAATGTTGAAGAGTGATTACGTATTCAGTCTTTTTACTGATAGCGATGGTAATATTTGGGTGGGATGTTTGGATGGAGATATGGCTTGTTTCCCTTCAGATAAATATAATTTGAATGGAACGGGAAAGTCGGTATTCTATCTGCCTGTCAACGAAGTGCAATGCATCACGGAATCACCGGATAAGCGTTTTATTGCTGTAGGAACTTCGCATGGAGGCTATTTGATTGATAAGCGTGAACCTTTGCATCCTCGTCGTTTCTTTTATCCTGAACAGTATCCCGAAAAAGACATTAATTTGTTTGTCAACAGTATGGCTTTTCAGGATTCCCGTCATATCTGGATTGGAACGGATGGAGGAGGACTCTATGATTATGATTTCCTGACAAAGAAGTTTAAGCGTTATACTAATCAGGACGCTTTGCCTTCTAATACTGTTTATGGACTTATAAAAGGTATTAATGGCAATTTGTGGATCAGTACGGATAAAGGATTGGCGTTCATGAAACAGGGGAAGATAGTAAACCTCAATATCTTTAAGGGAATGGAACGTGAGTATAACCGAATGTCTGTTGCGTGTACTTCAGATGGCAGGGTGCTTTTTGGCAGCAACGATGGAGTTGTCGCTTTGACTCCTATGTTTGCCAAAGGTTTGAATTATGCCGCTCCACTTCGTATTCATAGTGTTGAGGTTGAAGGTGTCGAACGTTCCGATTACTGGAATGAATGTCTCTTTGAAATGTTGAAGGAAGGCAAATTGAGTCTTAGCCATAATGAGAATACGCTGGTTGTTTCTTTCGAGAGTATCAATTATCAATATCAGTATGATATTCAATATCAATATTATTTGGAAGGATACGACCGTAATTGGAGTAAACCATCTTCTAATCAGTTGGCACGATTTGTAAATTTGCCTTCGGGCAGCTATGTGCTTCATGTAAAGGCTATCTGCAGAAGTAATGGTAGAGAATTGGGAGAAACAACTTTGGAAATTCATATAGCCCAACCTTGGTGGAATACCTGGTGGGCATGGATTATCTATCTCTGTATTTTTGCTGCCATCTTATATTTTGTCTGGCAGTATTACAAAGAGCGCTTACAGCGAAAGTATTATGATGAGAAAATCAATTTCTTCGTTAATACTGCCCATAACATACGTACTCCTTTGAGTCTCGTGTTGGCTCCTCTTGATAATCTGGCTAATGATTCCAGCTTGAGTGAGAAAAGTCGTGGATTCTTGGATATGGCGCATCGCAACGGCAACAAACTATTGAAGATGGTTACAGAATTGCTTGACTTCCAAAAGGTAGAGCAGTCTGCCGAACAGGTTCGCCTGCAAGATATAGAATTGCCGATGCTTTTACGTGTGCAGTTGGAAAAGTTTGTATTGGCAGCTCAGGAGAAGCATATTCAACTGTGTATTGAAACGTGTCCGCAGCAACAGATTTATTCTGATGTCAAAATGATGGATCTGATATTGGAAAATCTTCTCTCGAATGCTATCAAATATACACCTCAAGGTGGAAAGGTTACGTTGTCGGCTTCTGTTGAAGGCAAGATGGCTATGATTCATGTATGTGATACAGGTATAGGTATTCCAAAGGCCGAAATAAAGAGTATCTTCAAGACCTTCTTCAGGGCTTCTAATGCGATAAATTCTCAGGAAATGGGAAGTGGATTAGGACTGATGCTTACACGAAAGCTTGTAGAGAAATTAGGAGGAAAGCTTAGCTTCGTAAGTGAGGAAGGAAAGGGTACTACTTTCTGTGTGAAGATGCCATTAGGTAATGTAACAGATTCTTCTGTCCGGCTTGTTGGAGAAAAGAAAAATGTTGTAACTGAATCTTCTTTAGCTGAAGATAAGCATGATGAAACTTGCCAGACTGTGTCTTCTGCGGTTCTGCAGGATGCTGATGTTTCAACGGATACACTTCTTTTTGTCGATGACAATGAAGATCTTCGCAAATATATCAGAATGACTTTTGGTGATTCTTATCAAGTAGTTGATGTGGAGAGTGCAGAGGCTGCCTTGAAATATTTGAAAGAGGGCGGGGTATGTGATATCGTTGTTTCTGATGTCATGATGCCGGGAATGCACGGAGATGAGTTCTGTCGCAGCATCAAGGAAAATAAGGAAACATCATGGCTGCCTGTTATCCTGCTGACTGCTAAGGCTGGTCGTGACTTTATGATAGAGGGACTCGGACTTGGTGCTGATGACTATATAGCCAAGCCATTCGATACTGCTATTCTTGCGAGTAAGGTTGCCAGTATTTTGAAGAATCGTCGCCGGTTGAGTCAGTATTATATGGACAGAAGCCTTGCTCTTGTTAGAGGAGAGGTTGCTTCTGAGTCTGCTTCTTCCGAGCAGATTGTGGGCTCTGATTCATCCTATGAACACTTGGAACCTACTGGAGTTTCTGAAGAGAAAAAGGATGATACTGTCTTGAATAAGCAAGGCCAGCCATTCGAAAATGTGGCAGAAGCTGTTCTGGATCCACAAGACCAGGCTTTTGTAGATAAAGCTACCCGTTTGGTGTTGACTCATCTGAGCGACACAGATTTTAATATCGACCGACTCTGTAGAGAGATGGCGATGAGCAGAACGCTTTTCTATGGTAGGCTGAAGACTCTTACGGGCCAAAGTCCGCAGGATTTTATGCGTTTGATACGTCTGGAGCAGGCTGCAATCTTCCTGAAACAGGGGGATAGTGTGCTGGATGTATCTGTGAAAGCCGGTTTTGTAAATGTGAAGTACTTTAGTACTGTATTTAAAAAACACTTTGGGGTTTCTCCGAGTAAGTATCTGTAAATTAGAGTTTTAAATTCAAAGAAAAGGTTTCTGTTTAGACGATATGTCTGAATTGAAACCTTTTTTGTTTGTTATCTAACCCTCTGGAAGTTCCTTTTCTTTATCTTTGCAACCAGATTCTGTTAAGTAAGTCAAACAGTTATTTAAAAAACGAAACAATAACAATATAAACATAAAAATGAAAAGGAACTTTTTGAAAATTAGCCTCTTTTTAATAGGCGTCTTCACATGTCTCTCATGCGAAGCAAGTACGTTGCACTCATCCGGCAGTTCTGAAGGTGTAGGCGAATCCATACCTACTGCCCAGCAATGGAATAAAGATGTTGTGGGGTGGAATCTTGGCAACGCATTCGAGTGCTCAGCTCCTGGACAGGATGGTGAGTCGATGCAGATCGGCAACCCTGATGGTTCTATCCATGCAGAGACAGCCTGGGGCAGTCCCGTTGTTACCAAGAAGATGATACAAGCCGTGAAGAAGGCAGGTTTCAATGCCATCCGTATTCCAATCCGTTGGCAGTGCCACATTACCAACGCTCAGGCGATGAGCATCGACAAGGCTTGGATTGCTCGCATCAAGGAGGTAGTGGGCTGGTGCCTTGACAACGGTTTGAAGGTTATCATCAATGTGCATCATGAAAAATGGCTCGAAGGTCGTCCTACCTATCAATATAAGGAAGAAAACTGCCAGAAGCTTGCGCTCCTCTGGATGAATATCGCCTCTGAGTTTGCCAATTATGACAGTCGCTTGGCTTTCGCCGGTACCAATGAGGTTCACATCAGGGACAACTGGGGCAAACCTACTGCCGAGAACCTCGAAGTGCAGAATGCTTACAATCAGATATTCGTGGATATGGTTCGTGCCACAGGCGGCAACAATGCCAAGCGCCACCTCATCTTACAGACTTACGTTTGTAACCCTTGGTTTGGCATAGAGAATGGAGATTTCATCATTCCGAAGGATGCCGAAGGCAATGGCAACAACTATATGAGTGTGGAATTTCACTACTATCAGCCATGGAGCTACGCCGGCGATTGTACCTACGATTACTGGGGTGATGCCTACAAGGATGCTGGCAAGATACCTGCTGAAAACGAGAAGACGATGACGGATTTCTTCGACAAGGCGGTGAATACCTGGAGCAACAAAGGACTGGGTATCGTAATAGGAGAGTGGGGAGTAACCGATCACTATAAGTCAAACTCAGAGAAAGTGCATGAAAACATGACCTACTACTGTAAGTTCTTGACTACGGAGGCTCGCAAACGAGGCTTCTCTACTTTCGTTTGGGACAACAACCACTTCGGCAACGGCTCTGAGAAGTATGGCATCTTCGACCGTTTCAAGAGTATGAAGGTGAATGCTCCTTGGATTCTCGAAGGAATCTTTGGGAAAGAATAATGTTAAACTAAAAACAAAAATATCAATTATGAGAAAGAAAACTATGTTTCTCGGCCTGCTTGGTGCAGGTTTGATGTGGATGCCTGCTTCTGCCATTCTCGCTGCCCAGATGAACAATGCAGCGATGAGCGTTCAGCAGAACCAAGGCATCAAGGGTACAGTGGTGGATGCCACTGGCGAAACCTTGATTGGCGCTAGCGTGAAGGTGGCTGGTACAACCAACGGTGCCGTTACCGATATAGATGGTAACTTTACGTTGAACTGCAAGCCTGGAGCAACGCTCGAAGTGAGCTACATCGGTTACAAGACGATGACCGTGAAAGCTGCTAATGGCATGAAAATCACGATGCAAGAGGATGGTAAGGCCTTGAATGAGGTTGTTGTTACCGCCCTTGGTATCAAGCGCGACCGCAAGGCTCTCGGCTATGGCTTGGAGGAAGTGAAAGGTGAGGAACTTACCAAGGCGAAGGAAACCAACGTCATCAACTCTCTTTCTGGTAAGGTGGCTGGTCTCGTTGTGCAGAACACCGCTGGCGGTGCTTCTGGTTCTACCCGCGTGCTTCTTCGTGGTAATACAGAAATGGCAGGCAATAACCAGCCTCTTTACGTGGTGGATGGTGTGCCTTTGGATAATACCAACTTTGGCAGTGCTGGTGAAGCTGGTGGTTATGACCTCGGTGATGGTATCTCTGCCATCAATCCTGACGACATCGAGACGATGACCGTATTGAAAGGTCCTGCTGCCTCTGCCCTCTATGGTAGCCGTGCCTCTCATGGTGTTATCTTGATTACTACCAAGAAGGCAGAGAAGGATAGAATTTCCGTGGAGTACAATGGTTCTTATACTATCGATACCCAGTTGGCTAAATGGGACGACATCCAGGAGATATACGGTGCTGGTTACAATGGCGAGCTTCCTACATCCAGCACCTCTGGTACGAACTCAAGTTGGGGCCCTAAGGCCGATGACTTCATGTTCAAATATTTCGATGGCGAAGAACGTCCATTCATGATGCATCCTAACAATGCTTCTGATTTCTTCCGCACAGGTTTCACCACCCAGAACTCTGCCATCCTCTCAGTTAATTCCGGTAAGACGGGTATGCGTTTCTCTGTTACCGATATGCGCAATAAGGATATCTTGCCAAATACCAATATGAGTCGTGACAACTTCAACCTCCGTGTGAATACCTCTGCAGGTCCTGTTGACTTCGACTTCACCGCCAACTATACTCGTGAGAAGGTAAAGAACCGTCCTGCCCTTGGTGACTCTCAGAGCAACGTGGGTAAGAACCTCATGACCCTGGCGGGTACCTACGACCAGGCTTGGCTGAAGCACTATGAGGATGCCGACGGCAACTACTCTAACTGGAATGGTAACGATCAGTATAACAAGAACCCATACTGGGATCTCTATAAGAACAGCAATACATCCGACAAGGACGTGTTCCGTTTTACTGGTAAGGCAATCTGGAACATCAACAAGCACCTCAAGTTGCAGGGTACTATCGGTACCGACATCAACAGCATGAACTTCCAGGAATTCATCGCCAAGACAACTCCAGGAACTCCTGCCGGAAAGCTTACCGACCAAATCTTCAACAACCGCACACTCAACGCCGAGATACTTGCCCTCTACAACAACTCATGGGGCGACTTCGATGTCAACGCTACCGCTGGTGGTAACATCTTCAAGGTGAACAACAAGACCACTACCAACGTCGGTCTCAACCAGCAGATGGATGGCATCCAGAATATCATGAACTATCAGGAACAGAACACTCGTGAGAGCATGTACAAGAAACAGATCAGCTCTCTCTATGCCAGCGCAAGCCTTGGCTACAAGCATACTTACTATTTGGAGGGAACCCTCCGTGGCGATAAGTCGTCTACGCTCCCTACAAATAACAATACATACGTATATCCATCTGTATCGGGTAGTTTGGTTTTCTCTGAGTTTATCAAGAACAAGAAGTTCATCAATTATGGTAAGATTCGCGCATCTTGGGCAAAGGTAGGTAGCGATACCGATCCATACCTGTTGGCACTCAACTATACCACGGGCAAGTACAGCTACTCGGGTTATACCATCGGTATGATAGCCAACTCAACACAGCCGAACAAGGATTTGAAGCCTACAATGACAGGTTCTTACGAGGTAGGTTTGGAGATGAAGTTCCTTAACGGACGCTTGGGCTTGGATGCCACCTATTACAACCAGAACTCCAAGAACCAGATTTTGAGTTTGGCTTCAACCACCACCTCTGGTTATGCTTACCGCCTCATCAATGCCGGTGAGATTCAGAACCAGGGTGTCGAGATAGCCCTCAATGCCCGTGCCTTGCAGATCAAGGACTTCGCTTGGGACTTGGGTGTCAACTTCTCGAAGAATACCAACAAGGTGAAGTCGCTCGTAGATGGCATGGACTATTTTGAGCTTGCCAAGGCCACATGGTGCGGTGTATCAGTAGGTGCTCAGGTTGGCGAGAACTATGGAGCTATCCGTGGACACGACTTCCTCTACAACGACAAGGGACAGGTGGTTGTCGATGCAGCTACTGGTCTTCCAAAGATTGACCAGAAGGTCAAGACCATCGGTAACTCTACTTGGGACTGGACAGGTGGTTTCTACTCAACCTTCAGCTACAAGAACTTCCGCCTCTCTGCATCCTTCGATGTGAAGGTAGGTGCCGACATCTACTCTATGTCCATGCGTTCTGCATACCAGACAGGTAAGGCAAAGGGAACATTGGCAGGCCGTGAGGAGTGGTACACTTCCGAGGAGGCTCGCAAGGCTTCGGGTATGGACCTTGCCGCATGGCGTGAAGCAGGTAACTGCAAGGGATTTGTCGTAGAGGGTGTCATCGACAATGGCGACGGTACTTATCGCAAGAACGACATCGCCGTGAACCCTGAAGATTACTGGAAGCATGTGGCAAATGGCGTGCAGAGTGCCTTCGTTTACGACAATTCTTACGTGAAGTGTCGTGAGATTACTTTCGGCTATACCTTCCCAGAGAGCATCCTGGGCAAGTATGTCAAGGGCTTGACCGTATCCTTCGTGGCTCGTAACCCATTCATTGTTTGGAAGAACATTCCTAACATCGACCCAGACTCCAGCTACAACACCTCAGGTCTCGGTCTGGAATATGGTTCCCTGCCATCTCGCAAGAGTTATGGTTTGAACGTGAACGTGAAGTTCTAGTCTCGAAAATATGAATCAATTTCTTTAGAAGAGTTCTAATATATAATAAGGTAAGAAAATGAACAATATAATCAAGAAATATATAGGTAAGAGCAGCCTGATGATGGCTTTCGCCCTGATGGCAACCGGCACTGCGATGACTTCTTGCTCTGATGATACCTTGAGCAACATCAATACCGACAAGACCAAGGTGAATGAGCTCGACCCTAACGCACAGTTGACAACAGCTTTGTTGCAGACTTACGGTGACTTCAGTCTGATGGATACCTACCGTAACTATATAACTGGTTTTCCACAGTATTTTGCTGGTGGTTGGAATGTAACCAATTACGCTGGTTCTAATTTCAGAGAAGATGATATGTCCCGTCGAGTTTGGGACCGTTATTATGAAATCAGTATCAAGAACCTTGTGGATGCCATCCACAATTCTGCTGACAAGGCAAACTTGAATGCGGCACTTCGTATCCACCGTGTCTATCTCACGGCAGTTTTGGCAGATACCTACGGTGACGTGCCTTGTTCGGAGGCAGGTCTGGGTTATATCTCAGGTATCTCCACCCCTAAGTATGATACCGTAGAGGAACTCTACAGCTGGTTCTTCGATGAACTTGACGCTTGCGAGAAGCAGCTTGGCACAGGTACCGACCACATTTCTGGTGATGTCACCAGCATGGGGGGTGATGTAGCTAAGTGGAAAAAGTATGCCAATGCACTCCGTATGCGCTATGCCATGCGCATTTCCGATGTTAATCCACAGAAGGCAAAGGAGGAGTTTGAGAAGGCTGTGGCTGCCGGTGCTATCGCCAGTGCAGCAGATGATGCTTATATCAAGTATGCTGATGCTCCATTTACCTATTATGATGGAGCCAACGATTACGATTTCCGTACCAATGCCTTGGGAGAGATTCTCTATGGTCAGGATGCCACATCGCCTACCATGGTATGCTCTACCTTGTTCTATCAGTTGCAGAATACCAACGACCCTCGTCTCTATCGCATCTGCCGTCACTACTACAATATCAAGCGTAGTCAGGTGAAGCCAGATAAGGAGCAGAACATCGACTTGACCGATGATTTCCTGGCTTATTTCCAGAGCAAGAACCTCGGTGAGGAGCCTTGCAACCCTGGTGCAGCCTGGTACACAGACTGGATGAATCCAGCTACGTTGGATGACCTTCCTACTTTGAAGAAGTATGCAGAGATAGACGCGAACACTTATGCCAGCTCTGATTATATAGCCCGAGCTGGTCGTCCTTGCCTGAACATCGACTTCGAGATGCCTTCTTGTCCTGGCGACTTGATGAGCTATGCCGAGGTAGAGTTCCTCAAGGCTGAGGCTGCAACCAAGGGTTGGAATGTAGGTGGTGGTGATGCAGAAAGTCACTACGAGGCTGGTGTTCGTGCCAGCATGGAGTTGCTCAACAACTACTATCTTACATCCAACAAGATTTCCAAGGAAGAGATTGATGCGTTCATTGCCAGCAATCCGTTGGGTGACAATCCTAAGGAGACCATCAACACCCAGGCTTGGATTCTCCACATGATGAACCCTTCTGAGGGTTGGGCTAACATGCGCCGCTCTGACTATCCTGCCATCTTGAATCGTGATCTCTTGACCAAGAAAGATTTCACTTATACGGATTCCGATTGGTCAATGCCTGTCCGCTTGCAGTATCCTGAGTTGGAAGCTCAGTACAACAATGCCAACTACAAGGCTGCCATCGACCGCATGGGTGGTACCGACAATTGGCACAAGCGCCTCTGGTGGGACAAGGCTGATGTAAACCTTCAGCCAGACTTCAATCCTCCATTCGGAAAGGGATATAGCAAGTAGTGTTTAATGTTAAGTGTTAAATGTTAAGTCTTATAGGACAATAGAATAGAATAAATAATTATGAATAAGACAATGAAACAATATAAGGGAAAAGTCTTGAAGGCTATGATGATGCTCTTAGCCGTGGGTTTCGCACTGGCTGGTACATCTACCTTGTCTTCTTGCTCTTCTGACGATGAACCATACTTCACAGCCAGCGAAGATGACAATCCACGTATCTTGAACACCGACTTGGCTGATTCCAAGATAGACCGCAAGACTAAGTATAAGTTGGAAATCAAGGTGACTCCAGTTCACTACACCACTGTGACATGGTTGCTCGACGGCACTCAGATTGCCGAAGGTAATACTATCGACCAGACTTTGCCTGTAGGTAATCATGAACTGAAGATTGTGGCAACCACCACCAAGGGCAAGAGCACATCCCGCACCTTGAAAGTTACCGTAACTCCTGCTGCCGATGACCCAGCCTTGGGTACCAATGCCGTCGAGCTTTGGGTAGCTCCGGGTGCTGAGACCACTATCCATAAGTGCAAGAATCTCGGTACAGTTACTAAAGTAATGGTAGGTGGCAAGGAAGTAGTCTTCGAGGTTCTCGAAGAGGGCACAGCCTTGAAGCTCACAGCTCCTACAGGTTTGGAGAATGGTGACTATGATATCACTTTGGTAGATGGTGAGGGCAACCAGTTCTCTGGCGGTACCATCAAGGTAACCACCGAGGCTCGCCCATCTATGGAGAACACCATCTGGGAAGGTGAGTTTGCCGTGACATGGGCTACACCATTCGATGCCTTGAAGGATACCTTCCTCTCAAAGGTGAAGGCTGGCACCATCCTCCGTGTCTATGTAGATGGAAATGGTCAGGGTACTGCTGCTACCTCTTGGTGGAATAACATCCTTACTGGTAAGGGCGACCCAGAGCGTGGCGACATCATGGTGAATGGACCTGCTAAATGGGAGTTTGAACTGACCGACTTGTCTATCCAACTCTTGACAGAGCAGAATGGTCTCCTCCTCGTGGGTGACGGTTATACCGTAAAGAAAGTAACTATTGAATAATATATTAGAAAGATTTCCGTTTTTAACATAAAACGTCAAACCTTTGAATTTATGAAGAAAATTTTATTATCTATTTCAATGTTGGCATTGGCTTATACAGCCAGTGCCAATGTTCCAGTTATCAAGAGCGACCCTAAGATAGAGGCTCAGGTAGAACAAACCCTGAAGAAACTCACCTTGGAGGAAAAGATAGGTCAGATGATGGAATTGGTGACCGACCTCTTTGGTGCCAACGACAAGAACGGTGTGTTCTATATCGACGAGCACAAGACCGATTCTATCCTTTCCCGCTATAAGATTGGCTCTATCCTCAACGCTCCAAATACCTGCGCTCCTACAGCCAAGCAGTGGGAGAAGTACATCGCACAAATCCAGAAGATCTCAATGAAGCGCATCGGCATCCCTTGTGTCTTCGGTCTCGACCAGAACCACGGTTCTACTTATACACAGGGTGGAACCCTCTTCCCGCAGAACATCAATGTGGCTGCCACCTTCAATCGTGAGATAGCTCGCCGTTCGGCTGAGGCTACCGCTTATGAGACTCGTGCGGTGAGCGTGCCTTGGACTTACAGTCCTACCGTTGATCTCGGTCGTGATGCCCGTTGGCCTCGCATCTGGGAGAACTTTGGCGAGGATTGCTACCTCAGTTCAGAGATGGGCAAGGCGATGGTCTATGGTTTCCAGGGCGAGGACCCAAACAACATCGACCAGTATCACATTGCTACTTCAATGAAGCACTTCATGGGCTATGGTGTGCCTTGGACCGGTAAAGACCGTACGCCAGCCTATATCTCTCCTGCCGATTTGCGAGAGAAGCACTTTGCTCCTTTCCTGGCGGGTCTGCAGGCTGGAGCCTTGACCGTGATGGTGAATTCCGCTTCCGTCAATGGTATGCCGATGCATGCCAACAAGGACATCCTGACAGGATGGCTGAAGGAAGAGACTGGATGGGATGGTGTGCTCATCACCGACTGGGCAGACATCAACAATCTCTATACTCGTGAGATGGTGGCAAAGGACAAGAAGGATGCGCTCCGCATTGCCATCAATGCCGGTATCGACATGATTATGGAACCTTATTCTTGCGATGCTTGTGGCTATCTTGTAGAACTGGTGAAGGAAGGTAAGATTCCGATGAGTCGCATCGACGATGCCTGCCGTCGTGTGCTTCGCATGAAGTACCGTCTCGACCTCTTCAAGAACCCAACCCAGAAACTGAAGAATTATCCTAAGTTTGGTGGCGAGGAGTTTGCCAAGCTCGCCTTGGAGGGAGCAACCGAGAGTATGGTGCTCCTGAAGAACGAGGGTAATATCCTTCCTTTGCAGCATGGCAAGAAGATTCTCCTTACGGGTCCTAATGCCAATCAGATGCGCTGCCTGGACGGTGGATGGAGCTATACCTGGCAGGGTCATCGTGCCGATGAGTTTGCCGGCAAGTACAATACCATCTATGAGGCATTCTGTAATGAGTATGGCAAGGAGAATGTCATCTTGAACCAGGGTGTTACCTATAATGAGAAGGGAAAATACTGGGAGGAGAACGAACCTCAGATTCAGGAGGCAGTGGCTGCAGCGAAGGATGCTGACGTCATCGTGGCTTGCATTGGCGAGAACTCTTATACAGAGACTCCGGGCAACCTGACCGACCTTTGGCTCTCAGAGAACCAGCGCAATCTGGTCAAGGCTTTGGCTCAGACAGGCAAGCCTGTCATCTTGGTGCTGAATGAAGGTCGTCCTCGTCTCATCGCTGACATCGAACCATTGGCACAGGGCATCATCAACATCCTTATCCCTGGCAACATGGGCGGCGATGCCTTGGCAAACCTGGTATCGGGCAAGTCAAACTTCAGTGGCAAGATGCCTTACACCTATCCTAAGGAAATCAATTCGCTCGCCAACTATGACTTCAAGAAGAGTGAGGAGGTGGGTACGATGGAAGGTGCTTACGACTACAATGCGAAGATTACCCAGCAGTGGGGCTTCGGATATGGTTTGAGCTACACCTCTTACAAATATAGCAACCTGAAGGTTTCTCAGTCTGATTTCCGCCACGGCGACATCATCAAGGTGAGCGTGGATGTGAAGAATACGGGAAAGGTGGCAGGCAAGGAGAGTGTCCTCCTGTTCAGCAGCGATCTCATCGCTAGTATGGTGCCTGATGGCCGTCGTCTCCGTGCCTTCGACAAGGTGGAACTTCAGCCTGGTGAGACCAAGACCATGACATTTGAATTAAAGGCAGACGATTTGGCCTTCGTAGGTTGGAATGGCAAATGGAGATTGGAGGAAGGCGACTTCAAATTGATGATTGCCGACCAGAGTGCTGATATCCATTGCACTGATACTTATCAGTGGCCTACTGCCAACAGATAATGTATATTTAAGATGATTTAAAGAAAAGAGCGTGCCAATAGTGGTGCGCTCTTTTTGTTTGCATAGTAAAATGCAGAAGAGTTAAATATCTACAAGAATCCCCCATGATGTTTGGTGTTATGTCTTGAAATGATTACTTTTGCAAATAATAATTTTTGCAGATTTACAGAATCATTCAAAACAAGGATAAATGGAAATAGTAGTTGGAATCATCATAGGGCTTGCCATCGGATTCTTCGTGGGGAAACTGATGGAAGCAAAAAGTGCGGGAGAAGAGAAAACGCAGCTTATAGCGAAGGCTCAGGTGCTGGCGGCTAACATCGAACAGATAAAACTGCATCATGCTTCTGAGGTTCAATCCTTGAAACAATCTCATGCTGCTGAGGTTCAATCCTTGAAAGCGCAGATGGAGAACGAGCGGCTGTATGCGGCGAAACTCAGGGCGGAAAGCGACCAGCAGTGGGCACAGAAACTCGAGAGCCTGAAGCAGGAAATGCAGCGAATGACGATAGAACAGCAGAAGGTGGCGGCTGAGCAGCTGGCTGCCAAGCAGTCGGCTCTGCAGGAAAACAACCGTCTGCAGATGGATGAACTCCTGAAACCTATCAAGGAACAGTTTGCTGATTTCAAGAAATCGGTAGAGGAGAGCAAGACCCAGAACGAGGTGAACAAGAAGGAACTGCAGAACACCTTCGAGGCAACGATGAAACTCTTCCAGCAGGAACAGCAGCAGGCTGTACTGAACCTGAAGGAGCAGACCGAGAAGATTGGCTCCGATGCTGCCAACCTGACCAAGGCATTGAAGGGCGACAGCAAGATGCAGGGCGACTGGGGCGAGATGGTGCTGGAAACTATCCTGGAGAACAGCGGACTTCGTAAAGATGAGGAATTCTTCATTCAGGAGAATACGAAAGATGAAGAGGGAAAGAACTATCGTCCGGATGTCATCGTCAGATTCCCGGAAGGCAGAAGTGTGGTCATCGATTCCAAGGTTTCGCTTACTGCCTATTCCGATGCTCTGGCAGCTGAAGATGAGGCTGAACAGGAACGCCTGATGAAGGCACATGCGCTGAGCGTACGAAAGCACATCGATGAACTGGCAGCCAAAGACTATTCCAAGCTGGTGGATGATGCCATCGGCTTCGTACTGATGTTCATTCCTAACGAGACCAGCTATATCGCAGCCATGAAGCAGCAGCCCGACCTCAGCCGCTATGCTTACCAGAAGAAGATTATCATCATCTCACCAAGCAATCTGCTCATGGCACTCCAGCTTGCCTATAATCTCTGGCAGTATGACCGGCAGAACAAGAATGTGGAGAAAATCGTGAAGACGGCTGCTGACCTGTATGATAAGGTGGCTGGCTTCGAAGATACTTTCCTGGGCATCGGCGATTTGATAACCCGCCTTTCGGGAACCTTCGATAAGGCGAAGAAGCAACTCTATGACGGCACCGGCAATGTGATGAGAAGGGTAGAGAGCCTGAAGGGACTTGGCGTTACGCCGAAGAAGCAAATCAAATCGCTGGAAGAATAGAAAAGCAGATTAAATCGCTGGAAGAATAGGAAAATGAAATCTAAAGATAAAAAGAAGAGGATGTGGGGGCGAGAACTTACGTCCTCTTTTCTGTTTTTCTGATGTAACCCTTTTTTATTTGATGTAACATAATCGTTAAAAAACGGGTTCATCTGATCCGTGACGTTTGCTTTTTCGTTCAAATATATTTGCAAATCGTTCATTTTATGAAATTATAGCCTTTAAAATGAGCGGGTTTCGATTTTTCTTTGTATTTTTGCCACGCCTATTCGGAAAGATAGGCGAGTACATGAAACAATCAAAAAATACTGTATAATCATGAAACTGAACGAAATTCTTTCAGACAGCTTTAATGCTGCAGAATGGGAAGCTAAGGGTTATGAGCTTCCTAAGTATGACATCGCAGCCGTAGCTAAGAAGACTCACGACGAGCCTACTTGGGTTCACTTCGGCGCAGGTAACATCTTCCGTGCTTTCCCGGCAGCCATCCTCAACGATGCACTTAACACCGGCAAGTACGATCGTGGTGTAATCGTGGCAGAAAGCTTCGACTACGAAATTATCGATAAGGCTTATCGTCCTTACAATAATCTCTCGCTTCTCGTAAGCCTCCAGTCTAATGGTACTATCGAAAAGAAGGTTATCGCATCTATCACAGAAAGCCTCAAGGCGGATAAGCAGTTTGCTGACGACTGGGCGCGTCTGGTTCAGATTTTTCAGGCTCCTACTTTGCAGATGGTAACTTTCACCATCACAGAGAAGGGATATTCTTTCAATGATGCCGATTTGGCACGTGGTCTTGATGCAGTATTTGCTATGGGTAAGCTTACCGCTCTTCTCTATGAGCGTTATAAGGCTGGCAAGTTGCCACTTACTCTTCAGTCTACCGACAACTGTTCTCACAATGGCGACCATGTTAAGGCTGGCGTAAAGGCTTATGCTGAGCGTTGGGCACAGGATGGTATCGTAGAGGCTGGTTTCGTAGATTATATCAATGACAGCAGCAAGATTACCTATCCTTGGTCTATGATTGATAAGATTACTCCTCGTCCACACGAGAAGGTACAGGCGATGCTCGTTGAGGATGGTTTCGAGGATAACAATACGATTATCACCGAGAAGCATACTTTCACCGCTCCTTTCGTAAATGCCGAGGAAGTGCAGTATCTCGTTTGCGAGGATACTTATACCAATGGTCGTCCGCCATTGGAGTTGGGCGGTGCGCTCTATACCACCCGCAAGACTGTAGATGAGGTTGAGACCATGAAGGTAACCACCTGTCTGAACCCTCTCCATACTGCGATGTCAATCTATGGTTGCATGCTCGACTACACCCTGATTTCTGCCGAGATGGCTGATGAGGACCTTCGTGCCTTCATCCAGAAGATCGGTTATATCGAGGCAATGCCAGTAGTAACAGATCCAGGTGTATTGAACCCATACGAGTTTATCGGCACCGTTATCAACAAGCGTCTGCCTAACCCGTTCATGCCAGATGCTCCTCAGCGTATCGCTACCGATACCAGCCAGAAACTCTCTATCCGTTTCGGTGAGACTATCAAGAAGTATATCGACCGCGGTCTCGACAAGAACAACCTTGTGTTGATTCCTCTGGTATTGGCAGGTTATGCCCGTTATCTCAAGGCATTGGATGATAACCTGAAGCCATTCGAGCCATCTTCTGACCCATTGTTGGCAGAACTGCAGGCCATCGTAGCTCCTCTTGAGGTAGGCAAGGCAGATCAGGATTACTCATGCCTCAAGAACCTCTATAGTCGCAAGGATGTGTTCGGTCTCGATCTCTATGAGGCTGGCTTCGGCGAGCAGATTGAGTGCATGGTGAAGGAACTCTTTGCAGGTAAGGGTGCTGTAAGAGCGACATTGCATAAATATGTTTCTGCAAGATAATTCATTTTTAAACTTATACATTATATAATATATATGGAAAGAACATGGCGCTGGTTTGGCAAGAAAGATAAGATTACACTTGCACAGTTGAAACAGATTGGTGTTGAGGGCATTGTTACCGCATTGCACGATGTTCCTCTGGGCGAGGTTTGGACACGCGAGAAGATTCATGAACTCAAGGAGTACATCGAGTCTTATGGTATGAAATGGAGCGTGGTAGAGTCTTTGCCTGTAGTTGAAACCCTGAAATATGGCGGTCCTGACCGTGATCATCAGATTGAGGTCTATAAGCAGAGTCTCCGCAACCTGGGCGAGGAAGGCATCAAGTGCATCTGCTACAACTTTATGCCTGTATTAGACTGGGCACGTACCGATTTGGCACACGAGAATCCTAACGGAGCCAACAACCTCTATATGAACTGGGGCGAGTTTGCCTACTTTGATATCTATATCCTGCAGCGTGAAGGCGCTCGTGAGGATTGGGCAGAGTTCTCCAAGGAGCACAAGTGGGGCAGAGACCTGGTGGCTGAGGCTGATGAAATCAAGAAGACTTCTACACCTGAGCAGGATCATGCCTTGGTAGAGAACATCATCATCAAGACCCAGGGTTTCGTATCGGGTAACTTCAGCGAGGGCGATTCAGCTCCTGTCCAGAAGTTCCGCGACCTGTTGAAGCTTTATGATGGTATCGACAAGAAGAAGTTGCAGGAGAACATGAAGTACTGGCTGGAGGCTATCATGCCTATCTGCGATGAGTACGACATCAACATGTGTGTTCACCCAGACGATCCTCCTTATCCTGTATTCGGCTTGCCAAGAATCATCGGTCGTGCCGAGGATATCCAGTGGATGCTCGATGCAGTGCCAAACAAGCACAATGGTTTGACTTTCTGTGCAGGTTCATTCTCTGCCGGCGAGCACAACGACTGTGTGGCAATGGCTAAGCAGTTTGCTGACCGCACTCACTTTGTTCATCTGCGCTCTTGCTACATCTTCCCTAACGGCAACTTTACAGAGGCTTCTCACTTGGGTGGTCGCGGCCATCTCATTGAACTTTGCCGCATCTTCGAGAAGGCTGAGCAGGAAGGCAAGTGCAATTCCGGCCGTCGATTGCCAATGCGAGTAGACCACGGTATGACCTTCACTGATGAGCCAGGTGGCGTATTCGATGAGAGCAATCATGGCCACAATGCCGGTTACACTCTCCTCGGCCGTATGTTTGCCATGGGTCAGATTCAGGGTGTCATCGCAACAGTAGATGATGAACTGGGCATTGAGTATAAGCAGCCGGGATTCTATGATTAGTTGATAGTTTATAGTTGATAGTTTATAGGCTATTAAGTGATTTGAAATTCAGGTTAGATAAAATACGAAAAAGGCTAGCGTTTCTGATAAGCGCTAGCTTTTTTTATGCTGATTTTATGGTTACTGGCTAAATATACTGCTTATTTTAGCCAATAATGCTTAAAAATAGGTGTTATTGGCTGAAAATTATATAAGAAATAGCCAATAATTACTTTTTTCTTGCTATTTTTGCAAATGGTTAGAAATTAAAGCAGGAGAATAAGAAATGAAGAATAATATTATCGGCAGAAAGAGTGAACAGGATACCTTGGCACGTATATACGAGTCAAGGCAGTCGGAATTTGTGGCAGTATGCGGACGCCGCAGAGTGGGGAAAACGTTTCTTGTGCGCGAATATTTTGAGCAGGAAATGGTGTTTCAGACATCAGGATTGGCGGGCGGAAACACACAGGAGCAGTTGAAAAACTTCTTTTATACGCTTCGACGTTATGATAGGAATGTAACCTCTGTTCCCCACGACTGGCTCGATGCTTTCGAGATGCTTATCTCTTATCTCGACTCTTTGAGCGGGATAGAACGTAAGGTGATTTTTCTTGATGAACTGCCTTGGATGGATACTGCAGGCTCTAATTTTATCTCTGCCCTGGAGCATTTCTGGAATGGATGGGCCTCTGCACGTCGCGACATCGTTCTCATTGTCTGCGGCTCTGCCACTTCCTGGATGATGGATAAACTTATCAATAACCATGGCGGACTTTATGGTCGTCTTACTCATCGTCTTTTCCTGCAGCCTTTTTCTCTTGGGGAGTCGGAAGCATTTCTGAATACTAAGGGGATGATGTTGTCCAGATATGAACTGGCTGAACTTTATATGATATTGGGAGGAATCCCATATTACCTGAATCTTTTGGACGAGCGGTTAAGTTTGGCTCAGAATATAGACCGTCTGCTGTTCAATCCCAATGGTCAGTTGTACAATGAGTTTACGATTCTCTATCGCTCTCTGTTTAAGGATTCAGAGGCATACGTCAAAGTGGTAGAATGCCTGAACGAGCGTGGTTATGGTATGATGCGCTCGGAAATAGCCGATGCCACAGGAATGAAGTCGGGCAAATCGTTGACCACGATTCTCGACAATCTGGAATCTTGCGGTTTCATCAGAAAGTATGTCAACTATGGCTGTTCTACCCGAAAGTCTCTCTATCAGTTGGTAGATTTCTTCACCTTGTTCTATTTCCGTTTCCTGCGCGATAGTTCATTCCGTAATCTTCTGTATTGGAGCAAGTTGCAGCGCACGCCCCGTTTTTATGCCTGGGCTGGAGTCTCTTTCGAGATATTGGCGATGAATCATATCGACCAGGTGAAGCAGCGGTTGGGAATTTCTGGTGTGTCTACCCAGTTGTATTCCTGGCGAAGCAAGAGTGATGCCGGAGCGGCGGAGCGGGCAGCCCAGATAGATATGGTGATAGAGCGTGGTGACAATACCATTAATCTTTGTGAAATGAAGTTTTCGGAGAGTGAGTTTGCCATCAATAAGGATTACGAGAAGATTCTGAGAAACAAGATTGTCCGCTTTATGGAGGAAACGAAGACCCGAAAGTCGATACAGCTGACGTTTATCAGCAGTTATGGTCTTCAGCGGAATATGTATTCGGGCATAGCCCAGAATGAAGTGGTTCTCAATGATTTGTTTTGAGCTCCACTTCCTCCACATATTTCACCAGTGAATCCTTGCCATTGAGGAGATAGAAGTCTACACGAACCACGTGGTTGATATCGGCATTGCCCTTCACCTTTATGTGTCGGGTCTTGCTGTACATCATCGTGTCGCGGCGTGAAGGATAGGATACGAGCTCGATGAGGTCTTTGGTAGAGTTGCTGCCCACATAATAGATGCCTACACTGTCTTTTCCGTTCTTGATGGCAGCAATCTTCGCCATCTTCTTGGCATGAGCCGCAGAGGTATCTATCGGGTAAAACTCGCTGGCAGCTACCGTGTCGCCGTCATGCTGGTTGGGTGCAAACTTGCAGCTGGTACCCATCATAGTGATAAAGGATGCAGCAGCCAGGGCTGCCACAAAGTATAATATTTTCTTCATTGTTATTTCCTTTCTTTTCTTTAAAGAATCCTGTTTTGTTCGCAAAATGCGTTATCGGCTGCAAAAGTACAAAAAATAACTCGAAAAGCCATACTTTTTTATCTTTTTCCTTTTAATACTTCGGATGGAGAGACGCGTGCTGAAGCTGGGCGGAAGGAGTTATTGGGATGGCATGGAAGGAGCGGTATGGAAGGAGTTGGAAGGTATGGTAGATATGGATGGAATGGAAGGAATGGATGGAATTCCGTGCAAAGATACAACTTTTCTCTGATACTGCCAAGTTTGGGGGCGTGATAAGGAAATGTTTGAAATGTGCTTTCAGATTGAAAGTAGTTAAACTTCCTTACTCATAGTTTTGCGGGTGACAACTCATAGTTTTACGGGGAGCAACTCATAGCTTTGCTCTCTTAAAGTATATAGTTAAGCAGTAAATCAGGTGTTTACGAGGGTTATGATGTTTTTACTGCAATGACTCAGTTCCTCAATAACTCAGTTCCTCAGTTTTTCTCTGACCCTTCACTTTTGTCTTTATTTAGAAGTTTATTATATATATATATAATAATATATAATATATAACAATTTAAAACAACTTTGAACTATAAGGGCTATATACCCTCTAGAAAAAAACTGAGGAACTGAGTTATTGAGGAACTGAGTCAATGATAGAGACTTAGAATCTTACTCTTGATACTGTTGAATATGTGCTTGTATTAAAAGTTAAGTATCAGATTATCAGACAAATAAAACACTTGACGCCCTATTTTAGGGCGTCAAGTGTTTTATTGTGATACCCATGCCCCCTAAAACAGGGGGCATGGGTATGAAAAGAATTTCGTTACATTGAACTTTCAAATCGTAACTTGATGAGATCTGGCTGATTTACATCTCAACCACTACTTCATGCTTGCCTTCAGAGCAAGGAATGATGGTGCCTGAGATAGGAGTGCCATCCACTGTAATCTGCTTCACGCCCTTCTGGTTTCCGCTAGGATTCTTTACTGTGATATGGTATTCGCCACCACGGAACTTGCGGGTTACCTCATACTCCTTAGCGGTGCTTGGGAGACAAGGATCGATGAGCAAACCTTCATAATCTGGCTTGATGCCGAGGATGAATTCTGATACTGTATACCACATCCATGCCGCTGTACCGGTGAGCCAGGAGTTCTTTCCTTCGCCCGGTTTGGCTGCATCCTTACCGGCTACCATCTGGCAGTTTACGTAAGGCTCTACCTTGTGAAGTGTCTGATATTTTTCCTCTACATAGCTAGGCAGAATCTTGGTATAATGGCTCCAGGCATCGTTGCCTCGACCGGCTACAGTCTCTCCGATGATGACCCAAGGATTGTTGTGGCAGAAGATACCGGCGTTCTCCTTGTAGCCTTCAGGATAAGAAGAAATCTCACCCATTTCTACATGATAGGTGGTGTAAGCTGGGTTGTTCAGCACCAGTCCGTGCTCGCATTCCAGTCGTTTCTTGCTGCTATCCAGTGCTTTATCGCAGAGTCCTTCTTCCAGACCGATACCAGCCATCGTACACCAGCCCTGGCTCTCAATGAAGATTTTGCCTTCCTCGTTCTCATCACTACCAATCTTGTTGCCGAAGAAATCGTAAGCGCGGAGGAACCATTCTCCGTCCCATCCATGCTGCTTCACAGCCTCGTTCATCTCATCTACAGCCTGCTGCATGCGCTCGGCTTCTGTCAAATAATCTTCCTCTGCAAGACCGGCTATTTCGCCCTCCTTGCTTTCCAAAGCTTCCTTGGCAAGCTGCTTGCACAGAGCCACATAATCCTTGCCGGTAACCACGAACAGACCGGCTATCATCAGACTCTCTGCCTTGCTTCCTTCGCCCTTGTTTTCGGTGGTCTGGAAACTCTCGTTGGGGTCCCAGGAGAAGCAGTTCAGGTTCAGACAGTCGTTCCAGTCGGCTCTTCCGATGAGTGGCAACTTGTGTGGACCCAGGTTGTTGATAACATGGTTCATCGAAATCTTGAGGTGCTCGAAGAGGCTTACTTCTGTGCCTGGCTGGTTGTCGAAAGGTACCTGCTCAGCGAGGATAGAGAAGTCGCCCGTCTCCTTGATATAGGCTACGGTACCGAAGATGAGCCAGCATGGGTCGTCGTTGAAACCGCCACCGATATCGTTGTTGCCGCGTTTGGTGAGCGGCTGATACTGGTGGTAGCAGCCACCATCAGGGAACTGGGTGCTGGCAATATCGATGATGCGCTGGCGGGCACGGGTAGGAATCTGATGAACAAAGCCTACGAGGTCCTGGTTGGAATCGCGGAAGCCCATGCCTCGACCGATGCCGCTCTCGAAGAAACTAGCCGAACGCGACATGCAGAAGGTAATCATGCACTGATACTGGTTCCAGATGTTCACCATGCGGTCTAACTTATCGTTGCCGCTCTTCACGGTGAAGATGTTCAGCAGGTTATCCCAGTACTGGTTGAGTTCTGCGAAGGCAGCATCAACCTTTTCGGTGGTATCAAACTTGGCGATAAGCTGATGAGCTTTCTCCTTGTTGATTACCTTCTTGGCGCTGAACTTCTTGTCCTGTTCGTTCTCCACATAGCCCAGCAGGAAGATGAGGTCGCGGCTCTCGCCTGGCTGCAGGGTAACCTCGATATAATGAGATGCGATAGGGCTCCAGCCGTGGGCAAAACTGTTGCGTGGCTTGCCTTCCATCACAGCCTCAGGCTCGGCAAACTCGTTGTAGAGTCCGATGAAGCTCTCGCGGTCGGTATCGTAGCCCTGAATCTCGGTATTCACTGTGTAGAAAGCATAGTGGTTGCGGCGCTCACGGTATTCGGTCTTATGATAGAGGGTAGAGCCTTCTACCTCTACTTCGCCCGTAGAGAAGTTGCGCTGGAAGTTCTCCATGTCGGTAGCAGCATTCCAGAGGCACCACTCTGCAAAGGAGAACACCTTGAGGGTCTTCACCTCCTCAGTCTGGTTCTTCAGCGTCATCTTCTGCACCTCAGCCCATGTATGGAGCGGAACAAAGAAGAGCACACTTGCCTCTACGCCATTCTTGCTGCCCGTGATGCGGGTATAGTTCATGCCGTGGCGGCACTCGTAGCTGTCGAGCGGTGTCTTGCAAGGTTTCCATCCCGGGTTCCATACGGTATCACCATCCTTGATATAGAAATAGCGACCGCCATTATCCATCGGCACACCATTGTAGCGATAACGGGTGATGCGACGGAACTTGGCATCCTTGTAGAAGGAATAACCACCAGCTGTGTTTGAGATGAGCGAGAAGAAATCCTCGTTACCCAAATAATTGATCCAAGGCCATGGGGTCTTTGGGTCAGTAATCACGTATTCGCGATTGGCGTCATCAAAATGACCATACTTTTTTTCTGCCATTGTTTTTTTAATGTTTATTTCTAGGTAAAATATATTATTTTCGTGCAAAGATAGTAAAAAGTTTCAGTTTCGGGGTTAGAAAACAGTTTTTTTTTGTATTTTTGCAATGAAAAGTTTGATGATTATCATCATTCTATTAACATTTTATACAGTTGGCTTATGAAAAGAAACATTTTATCACTTCTGATAGCCCTCTTTGCAACCTTGCAGGTAGCGGCTCAGACATACGACAACTTGTGGAAGCAAGCTGAAATCAATGCTCAGAAGGACCAGCCTAAGAGCGAAATCGCGGTGATGAAGAAAATCATCGCCAAGGCTTCGGCTGCCAAAGATTACGGGCAGCTGCTGGCGGCTGAGATAAGACAGATGACACTCTGGAATGAGATTTCGGCTGACTCGCTGACGCCTAACGTGAAGCGGATGGAAGCAGAGGTGCTGAAGGTGAACGACCCGGCATTGAAGGCGGTGAGATATGCCGTGCTGGGTAAGGTGTACTGTGATATGAACGAAAAGAAAAGCCAGGAGTTCTTCAAGAAGGCCTTGGAACAGCCTGAACTTCTTGCTCGACATACATCTGCAGAGTATGTTCCATTGACGCTGAAGGGCGTGGATGGCAGTTCCTTCAACAACGATCTGCTGCATCTCATCGGATTCGAGGCAGACAGCAAGGAGGCGTATCTGCAGCTGTACACCTATTATAATAAGGTGGGAAATAGGGGTGCGGCTTGTCTCTGTGCCTATAAGCTCATCGAGAAATACCGCCAGGACGACGTGAGAGAGGTGAAGAAATCGAAGTATCTGCAGACCATCGACTCGCTCATCCAGGTTTATCAGGATATTCCGGAGGCAGGCGAACTTGCCGTGGAGCATTTCCGCTTCATGGAAGGTGCTACCGATGCCAAACCGCTGGATAAGCTCAACTATATCAACTATGCGCTGAGCCGCTGGGGAGGATGGTCGAGAATGAACGAATTGAGAAATGCGCAGAAGCGACTCACCGAACCGATGTTCCGGGTGAAGGATATGCCATTGGTGCTTCGTCCTTCAGAAAGGAAGTGGGTGCATCTGAACGTGCGCAATCTCCAGAACCTGAAGGTCAGCATTTCCCGCCTCAACATCACGGCAGATAATGAGTATGATGTTCAGAATGAGGCTACCTATAAGATGCTTCTGAAAAAGACTACGAAGCTGCATCAGAAGGATTTCAGCAGGAACTACTATGGTCGTCCGAATTACGAAGAGGTGAAGGATTCCATCGAAATCCGTGGCAATCTGCCGCTGGGTGCCTATCTGATGGAGGTGACTTCGGATAATGCCGGCATCGCTCCACAGCGACAGCTTTTCTATGTGAGCAATCTGGCGGTGATGATCCAGCAGTTGCCTGATGACAGGCATCGCTATGTAGTGGTGAATGCTACAGACGGACAGCCTATCGCCGGGGCGAAGATAGAACTTTATGAAAAGGATTATGATGTGAAGACGGGCAAACGCAAGCGACTGGTTCATGCCCGATTGACGACCGATGAGAACGGCGAGGCTTACTTCAAGAATGTGGATGGAGAGGTCCTAATTTCCACCCACAGCGACAAGTTTACGCCTGCCCGGGACATCTATCTCAGCCGTACCCGCTATTATGAACAGAAAGATAATGAGACTAAATATCAGGTTTATACCGACCGCAGCATCTATCGTCCGGGACAGAAGGTGCATGCCACAGCCATTTCCTACATCGTGAAGAAGGGCTTGGATGCCAATGTGCCAGGCAAGAGCAAGGAACTGAAGTTTATCCTGAGAGATGCCAACTTGAAGCAGGTGGCTGAGCAGAAGGCTACGACCGACGAGTATGGCACGGCTTCGGTGGATTTCGAATTGCCTCAGGGCGGACAGACTGGTATGTATCATGTAGCCGTGGATGACCGAGCTAACCGCTTCTTCCGTGTGGAGGAGTACAAGCGTCCAACCTTCGAGATTACCTTCCCGAAGGTGAACGAGAAATATAACTGGGGCGACACCGTAGTGGTGAAAGCTTCAGCCAAGACCTATACCGGTATACCTGTACAGGGTGCCAAGGTAGCGTATCAGGTGACTCGCAGAAACCAACTCTGGTGGTGGGGCGCAGGCTCTGCCGGACAGTTGGTGAAGACTGACAGTTGCGTGACTCGTGAGGACGGAACCTTCGACGTAGAGATTCCGCTGGAGGCTTCCTTGTCAGAAAAAGACGAGGCTGATATGAGCGAGTTCATGCGCATCGCCCGTTTCTTCAACTTTGAGGTCTCAGCCATCGTTACCGACATCAGCGGTGAGAGCCACGAGGGCGTGATGAGTCTGTCTCTGGGCACCAAGCCAACCATCCTCACGGTGAATCTTCCTAAGCGTATCGAAACAGACAGTCTGAAGACGGTGACCTTCGCTTACCGCAATGCCAGTGGTATGCCGATTTCGAGCAGGTTGAAATATCGAATTGATAAGGGCGAATGGAAGGATGCCGAGGCGAATGCACCGGTTTCTATCAAGGAATATGCTGCTTCTGCCTCTTCTTCCCTCGTTTGGAAATCTGGCGTTCATCAGTTGGAGGCAATCTGCGGACAGGATACCCTGCAGCAGAAGTTCACCCTTTTCAGCATGAAGGATACCCATCCGGCGGAGCCAACCACCGAATGGTATTATCAGACGGCGAAGACCTTCCCTCGTAATGGCAAGCCGGTCTATATCCAGGTGGGCTCTTCGGAGAACGGAGCGCACATCGTATATTCCATCATCGCCGGCAACAAACTGCTGGAGAAGGGCGCCTGGGAGTTGGGCGACAGCATCGTGACTCTGCCTTTCACCTACAAGGAGGAATATGCGTCGGGCATCGTACTGAACTATAGTTTCGTGAAGCAAGGCAAGTGCTATACCCGAATGATGAGCATCGCCCGTCCTTTGCCTGAGAAGAAACTGAATATCGCCTGGAAGACCTTCCGCAACCGTCTGACCCCTGGTCAGAAGGAGGAGTGGACGCTGAGGATTACCACCCCTGACGGCAAGCCAGCCAAGGCGCAGCTGATGAGTGTGCTCTATGACAAGTCGCTTGACCAGATAGCCCCGCATTCCTGGAATATCTCCCTGGGCTTCTATCAGAGTTTGCCAAACTGCTACTGGAAGCACAACCTCACTTCCCGTTCATTTTACTTGAATGGCGTTTATCCTACCAAGTATTATGACGAGAGGGGACTGGATGTAGATAGGTTTGATGGCAAATTCTTTAGCTATTATGCTTATATGCAAGCGGTGGAACTGAGCAAGTTGGAACGTTCTTCTGGCAGAACCGTTGAGTCTGTTCGTATACAAAAAGACGAGGTGGTTCGAGAAGAAGCGAAAGTCATCAGGATTCGCGGCTCTAAAATGACCCGTGTCGGAGCGGCTGCTCCATCTGCCAACAAGGTTTTTGATGTAGTAGAGGAGATGCCGCAGTTTGCCGGCGGTTCTGGCTCAGATGCAGGACAATTCCTCGACAAGGTGCAGGTGCGTGAGAATATGAACGAGACCGCCTTCTTCTATCCTGCCTTGGAGAGCGACAACAATGGCAACGTAGCCATCAGGTTTACCCTGCCAGAGAGCGTGACTACCTGGAAATTCATGGGATTGGCTCATGACAAGGAGATGCGCAACGGTTTGCTGGTGGATGAGGCTGTGGCTCAGAAAACCGTGATGGTGCAGCCTAACATGCCTCGCTTCCTGCGTGAGGGCGATAAGAGCACCATCGTGGTGAAACTCTTCAATACTTCCGACAAGAAGGTGAGCGGCAACGCCCGTATGCAGATTCTCGACCCGGAGACCAACAAGGTGGTTTGGCAGAAGACGCAGAACTACAGCATCGATGCCGAGGGCTCTGCTACCATCTCCTTTGATGTCCAGGGACTGAAAGAAGGCGTATATATTAATAAGGTGGTGGCTGCCGGAAACGGATACAGCGATGGTGAACAGCACTATCTGCCGGTTTTGAGCAACCGTGAACTCGTGGTGAACACCCTGCCTATCACCCTGCATCAGAAGGGTGAGCAGAACTTCGACCTGAGCAAACTCTTCCTGAACAAGGAGGGCAAGCAGGCGAAGGGCGCTGAAGAGGCAAAGGTAACCATCGAGTACACCAACAATCCTAGTTGGCTGATGGTGAAGGCGCTGCCAGCCATCAGTAATCCGGATGAGGAGAACGCCATCTCGCTGATGTCTGCTATCTACGCCAATACCATCACCACCCATATCCAGAAGCATCTCTCGCTGGAAAATCTCTCTCAGGAGAGCATCCGCCTGCAGAATCAGGTGGAGAAACTGAAGAAGTTGCAGAACCCTAACGGTTCCTTCTCCTGGTGGAAGGGCATGAAGGGCAGCCGGTATATGACAACGTCGGTAGCCGAAATGATGGTTCGATTGAATGCCATCGCAGGTGTGCAGAAATCCACCGCCAAGATGCTGACTTCCGCCATTGATTATCTCTCCTGGCAGACAGCACAGGAAGTAAGAGAAATGAAGAAGCAGGAGGAGAAAAAGCAGAAGGTGAATCCTAGCGAACAGGCGCTGCATTATCTCTACATCCTTTCGATGGATGGCAGAAAGATGAAGCAGAATCTGGAGCAGGATAAGGCTTATCTCCTGGACAAGATGTCGAAGTTGACCGGTGATTTCTCCATCTATGGCAAGGCGCGTGCTGCCGTGGTTCTCGCCAGGAACAGCCAGCAGAATGCTGCTTACCGCGAGAAGGCTGGCGAATATCTGCAGAGCGTGAACGAATATGCCGTTTACCGCGAGGAGATGGGCCGCTACTACGATACCCGCAAGGCACTCTACAGCTGGAGAAACTATAAGATTCCTACCCAGGTATCTGTGATAGAGGCGATGCAGATGCTGAAACCGAACGACAAGCAGACCATCGAGGAACTGCAGCGCTGGCTCCTGATGTCGAAACGTACCCAGGTTTGGGATACGCCAGTGAACACCGTGGATGCCGTCTACGCCTTTATGAAGGGCAATGAGAGCAACTGGAGCAGGAAGGCTGAGAATGCCGTTCTGAAACTGGATGGCAAGCTGCTGCCGATGCCGCAGGATTCCACTACTTTGGGCTATGTGAAGACCGAAAAGACGGGCAAGGCATCTAAGCTGAGCATCGACAAAAAGAGCGATTATACCAGCTGGGGTGCTGTCTATGCAGAGTTTAAGCAGCCTATCAGCGAAATCGGTTCCATTGAGTCGGGCATCAAGGTGCGCCGTGTCATCGTTCCTGCCGAATCTGAGGGCAAGGGCAAGGCGCAGGCGAAGGCAGGCGAGAAGGTGAAGGTAACGCTCATCATCACCGCCGACCGCGACTACGACTTTGTGCAGATTACGGATAAGCGTGCGGCATGTCTGGAGCCGGTCAACCAGAAGAGCGGTTATCAGTGGGGCATAGGCTGCTATGTTTCTCCAAGAGATCATGCAACAAATTTCTATTTCGATCGTTTATCTAAAGGTAAGCACATCGTAGAAATGGAGTATTACGTGGATAGAAAGGGCGACTATCAGAGCGGAACTTGCACCGCTGAGTGTACCTACAGTCCGGAATTTGGTGGCCGCACAGAGGCGTATGAGTTGAGAGTTAACAATTAATAGTTTATAGATTGATAATTTAAAATAGAATAGTATGAAACGGATAAATATATGGATGCTCTCAGCGCTGTTGGCGCTGCCTGCATCAGCACAGAAGATTACAACCCAGCACGAGGTGGTAGACTGCGGACAGGTGGTGTTCCACAAGCCTGTAACTGCCGAATTCGTGCTGAAGAATGACGGGCACAAGCCGTTGGTTATCAACAATGTATTGAAAAGCTGCGGCTGTACGGAGGTAGATTATCCGAAGACGAGCATAGCTGCCGGCGAAAGTTTCGTCATCAAGGCGGTATACGATGCCAAGCAGATGGGTACTTTCACCAAGCAGGTTTGCCTCTATACCAATGCGGATGAAGAGCCGTTCATCCTCTCTATGAGGGGAAAGGTAGTGGGCAGCGTAGTAGATTTCGCTGGTTCTTACGATGAGATGCTGGGTGTCATCAAGAGTGATGCCCAGGAGGTGGAGTTTGATGACGTGAACCGTGGCGACCGTCCGGTTCAGCGCATCCATATCTTCAATCCTACCGACGAATTACTGGAGCCGGTAGTGATGCATCTGCCATCCTATCTTCATGCTTTCGTATCGCCTTCCAAGGTAGCTCCGCGTCATTCTGCCGAAATCAGTTTCGTGCTGGATTCCAAGAAACTGCGTGACCTGGGCTTGAACCAGACATCGGTTTATCTCGGTGAGCGTCCTGGCGATAAGATTGCGCCTGAGAAGGAAATCGTGGTATCAGCCGTTCTTCTTCCTGGTTTCGAAAACATGACTCCAACCAAGAAGGCACTGGCTCCGAAGATAGAGATGTCTGCCACCGACCTTAATCTGGGTAGTTTCAATGGAAAGAAGAAACTGAAGGGTGAGATTCTGATTACCAATAAGGGTAAGTCGGAACTGGATATCCGCAGCATGCAGATGTTTACGATGGGCTTGCAGGTGAACCTGAAGAAGAGTAAGATTCAGCCAGGAGAGACCGTTAAGATGAAGGTGACAGCTGTGGCTGCCGACTTGAAGAAATCGCGTGTCAGACACCCTCGTATCCTCATGATTACGAATGATCCTGACCATGCTAAGGTGGTGGTGAAGATTAATGTACAATGAATTAAAAACGAATATCGTGCAGATAGAAATAGATAACGGCAGTGGGTTCTGCTTTGGCGTAACCACTGCCATCAAGAAAGCTGAAGAGGAGTTGGCTAAGGGCGGTAAACTTTACTGCCTGGGCGATATTGTGCATAACGGTATGGAGGTGGAGCGCCTGCATGAAGCGGGACTCATCACGATAGACCATGAGCAGATGGAGGAACTGCAGGGCGTAAAGGTCTTGCTCCGTGCTCATGGTGAACCGCCTGAGACTTATGCCCTTGCCGAGCGAAACAACATCGAAATCATCGATGCTACCTGTCCTGTGGTGCTCCAGTTGCAGCGCCGCATCAAGAAGCAGTATGTCAACAATCCGGAGGCTCAAATCGTGATTTTCGGTAAGAACGGGCATGCTGAGGTGCTCGGACTGGTGGGGCAGACGGAGAGTCATGCCATCGTGGTAGAGAAGTTTGAGGATGTGAAGCAGCTGAAGGAAACCGGTCAGTTGGATTTCTCGAAAGATATCTATCTTTACTCCCAGACTACCAAGAGTCTCGATGAGTTCCATCGCATCATCGAATACTGCCAGGAGCATATTGTTGAGGGCGCTGTCTTCAAGAGTTTCGATACCATCTGCCGTCAGGTGGCTAACCGTATGCCTAACATCGCTGCCTTTGCCAGCAAGCATGATGTCATCCTCTTTGTGAGTGGCAGAAAGAGTTCGAACGGTAAGGTGCTTTTCAAGGAATGCAAGAGCGTGAATGCCAACAGCTACCAGATAGAAAGTGCCGACGAGATAGATATGAACTGGTTCAAGGATGTGGAAACGGTAGGTATCTGTGGTGCTACCAGTACGCCGAAGTGGCTGATGGAAGAGTGCAGGGATAAGATTATCAAGGAAAACTCTGCTCTTTTGTAATAAGATTTAATGCGTTGATTGTTAGTTAGTTAACCACCTTGCTACCGCGTTTTGCGGTAACAAGGGTATAGGATAGTTTTATCGTTGGTAGAAAAACTTAATATGCTGGTTATTAATCAGTTAACCCATTTGACGTTTAAAACACAACGTCAAATGGGTTTATCTTTTATAAACTGTCTGAAAATAAAACAGGTGATAAATCTTCTCCCGAAGACCTATCACCTTCAAAAAACAGTAATTAACTCAAAATTTATAATCTATATCATTACTACCTTGTTAATATGGTTGCAAAGATACTACATTGAAGTTTTTTTTCCAAAATCTTTTTCATCGAATAAAATAAATTTATCGGCAAAAGTAGTATATTTAACGCATTTTTGCATAAATAACCCGGCAGTCTCTTTTCTGTAGCTTATTCTGCTATTGCCTTTTGATATTGTTCCATCAGCCATGCCTTCTGTTCAGAAATGGTCATGTTGCTGTTGTCGAGCGTGATGGCATCATCTGCTTTTCTGAGTGGGGAAGTCTCGCGGTGGGTATCGATATAGTCGCGCTCCTCTACATTCTTCAGAATCGCATCGAAGTCGGCTGGCATTCCTTTTTCCTTCAGTTCATCGAAACGGCGCTGTGCTCTCACCTGTGAGCTGGCTGTAACGAAAATCTTCAGTTCGGCATTTGGGAACACTGTGGTACCTATATCGCGACCATCCATCACGATGCCCTTGTCTTCGCCCATCTTCTGCTGCTGCTCTACCAGCGCCTCTCTGACGAAAGGAACGGCGGCAATCGGACTAACGTGGTTGGAAACCTCTAACGAACGGATTTCCTTTTCTACCAGTTCACCGTTCAGATAGCAGTCTGGGCGACCGGTTGTTTCATTAAACTTGAATGAGATGCTGATGTTCTTCATCTCCTTCTGCAGTTCTTCAGTCTTTACGGCTCCATCTGCTTCGAAGAGCTGATGACGCAGCGCATAGAGAGTTACCGAGCGGTACATGGCGCCCGTATCTACATAAACATAACCTATTTCCTTGGCAAGATCCTTTGCCATCGTACTCTTACCGCAAGAAGAGTATCCGTCTATTGCTATTGTTATTTTCTTCATAATTTCGAACTAACTTTAATGTATAATTTATAATCTGTAACTTACGTTCAGCATGAGACTGTTGCTACTGACGTGATATTTGCCGTATGCAACGTTCAGATGGAAGCGCTCCAGGTTGATACCGCCACCCACAGAGAAACCGGCTCCATGACTGCTTTCCTCATCTTCTGAGGTGCTGATTTTCATCTCGTTGGCTCTCCGGAAGTTGTAGCCGGCACCTATCCACAGGCTCTCCGAAAGCAGAATGTCGGCACCTACTACGGCATGATCACGAAGACTGCTGTCCCAATGGTTCAGGTTGACCAGTGTGGCTGATACCCTGAACGGTGCGTTGGCGAAGCGTTTCGTCACACCCAACTGCAGGTCGATCGGCATCTTCTCATATTCATTATCGTAGGCTTTCAGCTGTCCACCCAGGTTCTTTGCCACGCAAGAAACCGACCATTCCGTTTCAGGGTCGTAATAGTTGATGCCCAGATCCACTCCCACAGCGATAGAATTGTAATCGCCAATATACGAGGTGATGAATTTGGCGGCAATACCACCTGCGAATTTCTCACCGAGCATATAAGAGAAGTAACCCGCAATGGCAATGTCCTTTGCCGAGAACTCACCCATCTGGATATTGTTCTCATCCGTCTCTTTCATCTTGCCGTAGTCAACAAACTGAGCCGAAACAGCCCACGAAGCCTTGTCGTTGACAGTACGGTTGAAACTAGCCGAGGCAGTATTCACCCCCGACATATAGTTCATATAATTGAGATTGACCGTCTTGTCGTTTACTGATGACAGGAGAGCCGGATTATGGAATATGAGTGCCTCATCATCTTCTATCAAGGTGATGTTGTCGCCACCCAGAGCAGCTGCGTGAGCACTCACCGGCAAGCGAAGGAAATTATACCCCGTTTGGCTCTCTTGAGCATCAATAATTGTCGCAAAAAGCGTCAATATTGCGGAAATTACATATTTTTTCATTTAAATTTTCTAATTCTTTGGCAAAGATACTGCTTTTTTCAATAATAAGAAGTAATTTTGCAATGTTTTCGTAGGAAATAACGATTTTAAACGGTTTTTATTGTGGAAATTAAGAAATCAAATAGCGCACAACTGGAAGATAAGCGGGTTACATTTTTCCTGCTAGGTTTGCTGCTGGCTTTTACTTTCATCTTCGTAGGACTCCAATATCAGAGAGGTCCGCAGGGAGATGATGACTTGTCTGAATCGATGGAAGATCTTGCACAGGATCTGGAAATGTCGGCTCGTCCCGACCAGAAAGATATGGTGAGTGCAGAGGCTGTTTCGGCTCCTGCTTCTAAGTCAATTACTCAGGAAGTGAAGGCTGCCGAGCAACAGACTCAGAAGGCACCGCAGAAAATCAGTTCTACAACCAGCGAACTGGTTATCGGCGACGGCTCGGGTGTAGTGGATGGAGCTGAGGTGAAGGAAGCGGTTCCTGAAACTCCCATTGAGAATCCGGGAGCTGAGGCTCCTATCAAACTGACCGTCGTGCAGAAGATACCGCAGTTTCCTGGTGGCTGGTCTGCCTTCATGCAGTGGCTTACCAAGAACCTGAAGTACCCTGTAGCTGCCCAGAAAAGTAGGATTCAGGGAACCGTAGTGGTATCCTTTATCGTAAACAAGGATGGAAGTGTTGCCAATATCAAGGTAAGCACTTCGGTAGATCCATTGCTCGACAACGAGGCTTTGAGGGTGATGAAGATGATGCCGAAGTGGAAACCGGGCATCGATAAAGGCAAGGTCTGTCGCACGATGATTGCCATCCCGGTAGTGTTCCAGCTATAAATTATAAATTGTTCATTGTAAATTATACATTATAAATTATACATTATTATGAAGACAGCAGATGAAATTTTAAGCATGGTAAATGAGTTTCTGGCTAATTTGCCTTACGAAAGAAAGCCAAAGTCTCTTTATGAGCCTATCAGATACGTACTTTCTATGGGTGGCAAGCGTATTCGTCCTACGCTCATGCTTCTGGGCTACAATCTTTTCAAGGACAATCCTGAGAAGATTCTGATGAATGCCGTTGCCCTGGAAACTTATCATAACTATACTTTGCTGCATGATGACCTGATGGACAATGCTGATTTGCGTCGCGGTCATGAAACGGTTCATAAGAAATGGGATGCCAATACGGCAATCCTTTCGGGCGACAGCATGCTCGTTCTGGCTTATGAGCGTATGGCTCAATGTGATGAAAAGCATCTTGCCAAGGTTTTGAAACTCTTTACGACCACTGCTCTGGAAATTGGTGAAGGTCAGCAGTTTGATATGGAGTTTGAAAACCGTAACGATGTGAAGGAGGAGGAATATATCGAGATGATCCGCCTCAAGACCAGTGTTCTCCTGGCTTGTGCCCTGAAGATGGGTGCTATCCTTGCCGATGCTTCTGATGAGGATGCAGAGAACCTGTATAAGTTTGGCGAGCAGATAGGATTGGCGTTCCAGTTGCAGGATGATTACCTCGATGTTTACGGCGATACCAAGGTGTTCGGTAAGGAGATTGGTGGCGATATCACATCCAACAAGAAGACGTATATGCTCATCAATGCCTTCAACCATGCCAACGACGCTCAGCGTGCAGAACTGCAGAAGTGGGTGGATGCCAAGGAGTTCGACCGCAAGGAGAAGGTGGCTGCCGTTACCCGTCTTTACAACGAGATAGGTATCGACAAAATGGCGCAGGATAAGATTGCTTATTATTTCGAGCAGAGCAAGAAGTATCTCGATGCCGTGAATGTGCCTGCTGAGCGTAAGGAGGAATTGGCAAAGTATGCTCAGAAAATGATGAAGCGACAGTACTAATTGAAGTGAAGAGTGAAGAACGAAGAGTGAAAAATTCATCGGCTTTACTAATCATAAAGTTCAAAGTTGACAGTTCAATGTTCAAAGTAATAGATACACATACGCATTTCGATGCGGAAGAATTTGATGAGGATAGGGCGGAGGCTTTCGCCCGTGCCAAGGAAGCGGGGGTAGGTAAGGTGTTCTTGCCTGCCATCGATGTGAAGACCACACACGCGGTCCTGGCATTGGCTAAGGAATATCCAGGCTATGCTTATCCGATGATTGGTCTGCATCCTGAAGAGGTGAAGGCTGACTGGAAGGAACAGCTGGCTGAACTCCGGAAGATACTGGAGGAGCATCGCATGACCGGTAATGCCAGTCAGGCGGGTTCTCCTCAGTTTTCAGACTTGATTGCTATCGGAGAGGTAGGACTTGATTATTACTGGAGCCGTGAGTTCGAAAACGAGCAGCTCGAGGCTTTCGAGGAACAGGTAAAATGGTCGGTAGAAACCCAGCTCCCGCTGATGATTCATTGCCGCAAGGCGCAGAACGAGATGGTGCATCTGCTCAGAAAGTATGAGAAAGAACTGCCGGGTGGCGTCTTCCATTGCTTTACGGGCAACCAGAAGGAAGCCGAAGAACTCCTCTCCTTCGATAAGTTTGTATTGGGCGTCGGTGGCGTATCTACTTTCAAGAGCAGCCATCTGCGTGAAGACCTTCCTGCCGTGGTTCCTATGAACCGCATCGTGCTGGAGACCGATTCTCCTTACATGGCTCCCGTTCCATACCGAGGAAAACGCAACGAAAGCGCCTTCGTGGTAGAAGTGATGAAGACGCTCGCCAAGGCTTATGGCGTAAGCGAAGAGGAGTTTGCCCGGCAGACCAATATCAATGCAGAGCGTATTTTTCCGCTATCCGTATCCCTAGTATAGGCAGTAAGCGTTCAAAACTCCTTAAATAAACATAAAAAAACAATGAAAGTTATGGTATTTCGGAGGAAAAGCAATAATTTTGCACTTCGAAATTGTTGCAGCAGCATGTTGCGGCGATTAAGAAGAGTTCTTCGGAATATGGAAAGGTGCTCGAGTGGCTGAAGAGGCACGCCTGGAAAGCGTGTAACCGGCAAAACCGGTTCGGGGGTTCGAATCCCCCTCTTTCCGCTTTTATATATATAATAAGGTATATGAAGAAAAATACAGCTATTGCACGTTTTGCAATATTGGTTTTCACATGGATGTGTTCTCTGCCTATGATGGCTCAAGAAGAGAACATGGGATTTCATCAAGCTCTTAAGACAAAGTTTATAGAGGGTAATGCGGGATTTATGTCTCTCGTTGCCATCGCCCTCATCGTGGGTATGGCTTTCTGTATCGAGCGCATCATCTATCTGAGTCTCTCTGAAATCAACGCCAAGAAGTTGATGCAGGATATCGACCAGAAGGTGGCGGCGGGAGATGTGGAAGGGGCTAAGACGCTCTGCCGGAATACACGCGGACCGGTGGCTTCTATCTGCTACCAGGGATTGATGCATATCAGCGAGAGTCTTGATGACATCGAGCGCTCGGTAAGCGGATATGGTACCGTTCAGGCGGCTAATCTGGAGAAGGGCTGCTCCTGGATCAAACTCTTTATCGCTATGGCGCCATCGCTCGGATTCCTCGGAACCGTGATCGGTATGGTCATGTCATTCGACCAGATTCAGCAGGCGGGCGATATCAGTCCTACTATCGTTGCTTCGGGTATGAAAGTGGCGCTCATCACTACTATCTTCGGTATCATCGTAGCCCTCATCCTTCAGGTTTTCTATAACTACATCCTTTCTAAGGTGGAGCACCTGACAAGCCAGATGGAGGAGTCGGCGGTTACTTTAATGGATATTATTGCCAAGAATAAGTGAAGAGTGAAGAACGAAGAGTGAAAAATTCATTGGCTTTACTAATCATAAAGTTCAAAGTTGAAAGTTCCATGTTTAAAGTTCAAAGTTCAAAGTTCAAAGTTCAAAATAACAAGTCGGCCGAAAAGATATCGCAGCAGGTGTTCTATATCATGATAGGATTGGCGGTGCTGGTTTTCGGTCTGTTCTTTTTGGTAGGCTACGATTTGCCTTTCGAAGAGAACCCCGACTTTAATGCGCCTCTCTTTACCGATGTGCTCATCCTGCTGATGTGGCTCTTCCTGATAGGAGGTACAGGTCTGGCAGTCTTTTCGATGATCAGAGATTATCGCAGCAGCAAGTCGGAGGCTGTAGTGAATGGCGTTCCCGTGCGTCGCATCTTCCGTATCACATGGATCGGAACTTTGGCAGTTTTGCTGCTTACCTTCCTTTTGGGCGGTTCTGCTCCGATGCTCATCAATGGCGAGAATTATGCCGACTGGCTCTGGCTCAAGCTTTCAGATATGTTTGTCATCACATCGCTCCTGATGCTGGTGGCAGGAATCGGTGCCGTCTGTTTCGGTGCCACACGTTATATTCGAAAGAAAAACTAAAGAGAGTGCTTTGGGCTCTCTATTCTATAAATAAGGATTAAATATGCTGATTAGAAGGAAGCAACACGAAACCCCGGGACTGAATACCACATCTACAGCCGACATCTCGTTCATGCTGTTGATATTCTTCCTTGTCACCACATCGATGGATGTGGATAAGGGACTGTTGCGCCAACTCCCTTCACCTGAACCGCAGAAGAAGGAGCAGCAGACGGTGGTAGACAAGGCTAACCTGATGGCACTGCGCCTGACAGCTGGTGATACGCTTTTGGTTAACGACAAGCCGATGAAGGTGAGCCAGCTCAAGGAAGAAACCATCCGCTTTGTACACCGCCTGGGCAAGAAACATCTCATCTCTATCGAGAGTGACCGCGATGCCGACTATAATCTCTATTTCCAGATGCAGAATCAGCTGATGGAAGCATATAGCCAGCTACGCAACGAAACAGCCCAGAAGAAATATCACAGGGATTATGCCCTCTTGAACAATGACCAGAAAGAACAGGTGCGCAACATCTGTCCGCAGCGCATCACAGAGTCGTATGCCAACGCAATGACTCATGCCGACCAGCGTGTTGATGCCAATGCTGAAGAAAAGCAAGGGGAAGAAAAATCGGCAGAAACAGCTACAGAACAGCAGAAAGGAGGTAAACAATGATGAATTTTCATAAGAAATCGCATGAAGTGCCAGGGTTGAATACATCTTCTCTGCCAGACCTGATTTTCTCCGTACTGTTCTTCTTTATGATTGTTACCCACATGCGCCAGGTTACCTTGAAGGTAGACTGCCGTTTGCCACAAGGCAAGGAACTCACCCGCCTGACCAAGAAATCGGCGGTGAGCCATATTTATATAGGTAAGCCAACCAAAGAGATGCAGGCAAAGTATGGTACCGGTACCCAGATTCAGTTGAATGACAAGTTTGCTTCGGCTCCCGAAGTGATGGATTACATTTCGGCAGAAAAGAAGCGTATGTCGCCGGAAGACCAGAAGCTGATGACCGTATCAATCAAAGCAGACCAAGAGACAAAGATGGGTGTGATAACCGACGTAAAGCAGGCTTTGCGCCAGGCAAAAGCACTAAAAATCAGTTATTCTGCCACAGAAAAAGGAAAATAATATTAATTTATCATGTTTTTCTCTTAAAAAATTGCTTTTATTAATTTTTTGTATTATCTTTGCAAGCAAATTATTAGTATTATGTCAAAACAAATTTTAGATTCATTAGATAGGCAGATTCTGAAGCTGATTTCTCAGGATGCCCGTATTCCATTTTTGGAAGTGGCACGCGCTTGCAATGTGAGCGGTGCTGCCATTCATCAGCGTGTTGCTAAACTTACAAATCTTGGTATCATCAAGGGTTCACAATTCATCATTGACCCAGAAAAGATAGGTTACGAAACTTGTGCTTATATGGGACTCTATCTGAAGGAGCCTGAGAAGTTTGACCAGGTTGTAGAGGAGTTGAAGAAGATTCCTGAGGTTGTGGAGTGTCACTATACTACAGGTGGTTTTGATATGTTTATCAAGATTTATGCGCTGAACAACCACCATCTCCTGGAAATCATCCATGATAAGTTGCAGCCACTGGGATTGTCTCGCAGCGAGACCATCATCTCTTTCAATGCATCTATCAACCGTCAGCTTTCTATGCAGGATCTCAAGAGTTTCAACGATGATGAAGAGGAAACTGATGAGGAGGCTGCAGCAGAGAAATAAGATATAAAAAGAAAAAAAGCAGTAGCTCCCTGCGGGATTACTGCTTTCTATAAAGGGTGAGGAATGTGAACGGTAAGCCGTTTTCATTCCTCATTTCTTTTTCTGTCACTTCCCATTCTGCCGGATTGATTTCCGGAAAGAAGGTATCGGCATGTTCAGGTTCCTTTTCTACGATTGTGAGATAAAGCTTGTCTGCAAAAGGCAAAGCCTGTTCATATATGCTGGCTCCTCCGATGATGAAACATTCATCTGAAGCTTCTTTGCTTCCAACCGTTTTTTTGTTTCCAACCTCTTCTTTGCTTCCAACCTCTTCTTTCCTTGCTGCCAGCGCTTCTTCCAGAGAGCTGCATACTTCGCACCCTGTTATCTGCTCTTTTGTCTTCGAGATAACAATATTACGGCGGTTGGGCAAGGCTCCGTTCGGCAGCGACTCAAATGTCTTCCTGCCCATGATGATCGTATGTCCAGTAGTGAGCATACGAAAGCGGGTCATGTCTGATGGGATGGCGTAGAGCAACCGGTTCTTGTACCCGATAGCTCTATGCACTTTTGATATACAGGCGATGATGCTGAACATTTTTTATTTAGAATGTTAAGTGTTAAATGTTGAATTATTCATTCTTGCTGTAAACTATTAACTATAAACTATTAACTATAAACAGCTCTCCCGTCCCATGGCTACTCTTGATTTTCCACTCCTGCGGATAGAGGTTGTTGGCACGGTTGCCAATGTTCTTTTCCCATCCTATCGGAACCTGCCTATAGGTTACCAGTACATAACCCTTAGGCGTATCGGCGGGTAGATTAACAGCCTCCTTGCGAAGGTAGCGGATGGCATCTTCGTAGGATAACTCCACCTGAGGGAAGTGTTCTTTGTTGAGCATCGTAGAGAGAGCGAGAGCCTGGTCGGGAATGAGACCCTTTCCCTTGTCTGTTCCCAGTTTCACACCTGCATGCAGCACCTTCAGGTTCTTTTCTGCCTGGTCGTAGATGTCTTTCCATCTGCTCGGAATGGCGTAAACCGTCTCGTTGCTTTCTGCAGGCATCCATTCCGTATCTGTCTTCAGCCAGTCGCCCGGAATCTCCGGTCCCTTTCCTTTCGCTACCTTCTTGTCTTTCTTCTTCTTATCCTTCCTGTTCTCCTTGGCAGAAGAACCTGCTTCCCATTCGCCCTCTTTCTTCAGAATCGCCATAAACAGACCTTCGCCTCGCGAAACGCCAGGAATGAACCGGTAAACAGGGAAGTCGGTGCCCGTGAGGTTGCGGGTGATGTTCCATGCATCTTCTACACCCTCCAGTGCCATCACTTCTGCGCCAAGTTCTTCGCATATCCAGTCCACATTCTCCTCATCTTCGTGCGCATTGAAGGTGCAGGTAGAGTAAATCAGGATACCGCCTGGCTTCAGACAGTTCCAGATATCCGATACGATTTCGCGCTGCAGCTGCCAGCAGTTGTTCACATTCTGGGTACTCCATTCGCCGATAGCCCCTTCATCTTTGCGGAACATTCCTTCGCCGGAGCAGGGAACATCGGTAAGAATCACATCAAACAGCAATTTCGATTTCTTGTAATCGCGGGGATAGTTGTTGGTTACAATCATATCCGGATGGCCGAACTTCTGTACGTTTTCGGCTAGAATCTGCGAGCGGGTGCGCATCGGTTCGTTGCTGAAGAGCAGACTCCCTTCCGGCAAGGCAGCTCTTACGGCAGTCGACTTTCCGCCAGGGGCAGCACAGAGATCCAGCATCATCACCGGTTCTTTTACGTACTGTCGGATAGCCATATCTACAAACATGGATGAGGCTTCCTGTACATAATATAAGCCGGCATGCAGCAGCGGATCGAAGGTGAATCCGGGACGCGTAGAGAGATAACGTCCGGTTTCCGGACACCAGGGAACCGGTTCGCCATCAGCATCCTTGCATTTAAAAGGATTGATGCGGATACTGGTTGGTGCCTCCTCTTCAAGGATAGCATGCTCCAGACGCTGATACAGCTTTTCGCCCATCAGTGCCTGCGTATATGTTCTGAAATCTTCAGGTAATGTCTTCATTCTGTCTCTTTTTCTTTAATTTATTTGCAAAAATAAGAAAAATTTCGTTTCTTTGCAACTAAATTGCGAAGAGATGCGTCTAAGAAGCAGAAATTTTTAAAATAACAAGGTAAAACAATAAAAAATAATGATATGAAGAAAGCAATATTGGCATTAGCGCTCGTTATGAGCATCGGAGCCACCCAAGTGTCTTTGGCGTCTTCTGCTCCAAAACATCGTTATCATCCAACTACCCAACAGGTAGACCCAAAGGCTGCTCCTGCATCTGCCGCACAGCCATCTGCTTCGAAGGATAAAGACGACGAGGCGTTGGAGGCTTATTCTGATACAACCAGTACTGATTCGGCTACCTATGATGATTATGATGAGAATGATAATAGATCTGTTCATTCTAAATACAGTTTAGAAAACTATGATGATCCTTTCGATTTCATCGGTTCGGTATTTGGTGGCGGAGCGCTGGCTTTAATCATCGTCTTCTGCATCATTTTCGGCTTGTTGTTCGTCTTTGCCCCTTTGATTATCGTCTTTCTCATCGTCCGTTATCTCATGCGTAGACACAACGACCGGATGAAACTGGCAGAGATGGCGATGGAGAAGGGCATCAATGTTCCGGAAAGCGACCGGCCGATAGACAAGCAGAGCGATGAGTATCTGGTAAAGCGTGGATTGAGAAATGCCTTCCTGGGAGCCGGCTTATGCGCCATGTTTGCCTGGTGGGATGCTGATTTCCTGGCTGGCATCGGAGCCCTGGTCTTCATCTATGGCATCGGTCAGACCGTTATCGGCTCGCTTCCTGCCATCAAGGACTGGTGGAAGAACCGTCACGGCGACCAGGGCACGGGATATAATGGTACTCCGGTCTAGCAGCCGACATTCAATATATCATGGCTTCTCAATAGGAGGGGAAGTCACAAGGAAAAGAACAACAATTATTAGTTAATATATATAAGGTGGAAAAGTTATCCGATATCTCTCTCGTCACGAAGGTGGTGATGCTTCATGACCGCAAGTCGTTCGACCTGCTGGTCAGGAAGTATCAGTCACCCATTCGTGGGTTCTTTCTGCGGCAGACGCTGGGGGATGCGCAGCTGAGTGACGACTTGGCTCAGGATACCTTTGTCAAGGCATATACCCATCTGTCCGGTTTCAGGGGTACAGCCTCTTTCTCCACCTGGCTCTACCGCATCGCCTATAATGTATGGTATGATTATACCCGCAGCCATAAGGAGACGCAGGACATCGATACGCCTGCCGTTTCCGGTAAGAATGCACAGGGCGCCAATGCCGGATTGAAGATGGATTTGCTCAAGGCATTACAGATATTGAGTGAAAATGAACGTACATGCATCACGCTGCAGCTGATGGATGGACTCTCTATAGATAAGATTGCAGAGGTGACGGGAATGGCGCAAGGCACCATCAAGTCGCATCTCTCTCGAGGAAAACAGAAACTTGCAAGTTACTTAAAACAGAATGGTTATGACCGATAAGATAAATGATAAGAAGTTGGAGAGCATGAAAGGGGAACCGTTGAACCCTCAGGATGAAGAACTCTTGCAGATGTTCTTTTCCGATTGCCAGATGTCTGAGATTCCTGATGACGGATTCTCCGACAGGGTGATGCAGGCATTGCCGGCTTTACCCGATACTGATACTGCGATGTCGCTGGTTAAGCGCCAGCGCCTGGAACATTTATGGACGGCAGCCTGTGTGGCAGCAGGCATCATCATAGCAGTAGTCTGTCAGGGATGGGAGCAGATTCAGGGATGGCTTTTCTCTATGAAGATAGATTTCCTCCTCTCTGGTTCGCGTGCCCTTACGCATGTGGCAGATTCCATCGCCCACTCTCAGAATCTCCTGATGGTGCTGGCTGGCATCGCTGTCCTCATCATGGTTTGGGGATATAATGAACTGGCTGATGCGCGCCAGTAGGGTTCTTCCCTGATATCAATTGTATGAATGATCAACTCTTTCTATTAGCAGAATAGTTTTTAGTGCTAATAGAAAGAGTTTTTTATTACTATAAATATCATCTTTATGCTCTTGAAATCTCCGTTCAAAGCTTTTGAATGTCCGTTCAGTGTCTTTGAACGGACATTCAATGACTTTGAACGGACATTCAATGTCTTTGAACGAAGATTTAATATTGCTGAATATAGAAAAACAAATAGGTGCTGCTACTTTTTCAGTAGAGCACCTATGCTTATGATATCGGTTTCTAAAACAATTTATAGGTAGTGCGTAGCACTTTGAACTCGGTTCGGCGGTTCAGCTGGTTGCAGATTTCCTGATGCTCCTTGCTCTGCTTCAGGATAAATTCTTCGTTGAGCACGTCGCCTTCCTTGAGCCAAGGATACTTCTCGGTGAGTTTCTTGCGCACATTCTTCGGCTTCTCCTTACCATAGCCCACAGGGGTGAGGCGCTCTTTCTCTATGCCGTGTTTTATCAGGTAGTCTACTACCGATTGGGCGCGGCGCTGAGACAGATGCTTGTTATATTCGCTGTTTCCCTTGTAGTCGCAATGGGCGCTGAGTTCAATGGTAACGTGCGGGTTCTCTTTCAGCAGCGTTACCAGCTGGTCGAGGGCTGTTGTACTGGCTTCGGTAAGGGTTGACTTGTCGAAATCGTAGAAGATGTTGTCGATGAGTACAGGGGCTGTGATGGAAGCCAGCGGGAACTGGAGCACGTATTCCTTACTCTCTTTAGCCGAATCAACCCGAAGTTCTTCCTTGTGGTTGAGGTAGCCTTTGCAGGATGCCATCACCAGGTAGTCGACCTGCGGATTGATAGGGAGGACAAATGAACCGTCGCCCTTGACGGATAGTTTCCTGTTCGTTCCGTCGTTGCCTACGATTCTCACCTCTGCGGCAGGCAGTTCATAACCGTCTTTCTCGTAAACCCATCCCTTCATTGTGGTAACAATCTCTGGATTCTCGAAGGAGTAGATATGATCGTAGCCTCTTCCGTCTTTTCTGTTGGAACAGAAGAAACCCTGGTTGTGGAGACTCTCGAAAGTCATTCCGAAGTCATCGGCTTCTGTATTCAGCGGATAGCCGGGGTGGGTGAGTTCATATTTCCGGGTGATGGAATTTACTTTGGCGATATAGATGTCGAGTCCACCCATTCCCACATGACCGTTGCTGCTGAAGTAGAAGTCGCCGTTAGGACGGAAGGTAGGGAACATCTCATCGCCTGGTGTGTTGATAGGTTCGCCCAGGTTCTCTACGCCGCCCAGTCCGGCAGGAGTGATGCGCACTCGCCAGATGTCGAGTCCGCCTTTTCCGCCCGGCATGTCTGATACGAAATAGAGCCATTCGCCATCAGGGGAGATGGCTGGATGGGCAAAACAGCTGAGTGTATCTTTGCTGATTTCCAGATTCGTAGGCTTGCTCCAGGCTGCATCTGAGCGGTTGGAGGTTACTATCTGGGCTAAGCGGGGCGAAGTGGGATCGGTGGCACACTGGGTGAGGTACATCTGCTTGCCGTCTGGGGTAAAGCAGCATGCGCCCTCTTCGTAGTCGGTATTGAGACCGGTTCCGATGGCTTCCGGCTTGCTCCATTTGCCTTTGTCGTTCTTTTCAGAGAAGAAGATGTCGGCAGATTTCGTTCCCGTCACTCCGTTCAGGTCGCTGCCCTGGGCTTCGTTGCGGGTTGAGGTAAAATAGAGCTGGCTGTAGTCATCGCTGAGGAACATCGGCGAATAGTCGTCTCTTCGGGAGTTGAAAACATCCATCCGCTTTACCTTGTACCGGCTTCCTTCCTTCTTCCAGACAGGGGCTTTTCGTGCCGATTCGAGTCCGTTCTTTACCAGCACGTTGTTGGGCATGGAATCGAGCAGGAATTCGAATTCCTTGGCAGCCTGTCTGTAACTTCCGTTCTTAAGGAGAAGCCGGGCGTAAGCCAGGCGGTCGTAGAGGTCTGCCTGCTTGTATCGGATGGCATTGCTGTAGGCTGCCAGTGCCTTCGGCGTACTGTTGATTTTATCATAGCAGCGTGCCATCTTCAGAGCCACCTTGCCCCGGGCAGCCCGCTCTTTGGTAGGTGTCTTGGTGTACACCTTTTTATATTGGGTTGCCGCATCGTAGTATTCGCCTAAAGAAAGATGCTTGTCTGCTTTCTTCAGGTTCTGGTCAATGCCGCAACTTATCAGAAAGAGGCAGCAAAGTGCTGTTATGATTTGATAAAGTCTTATTTGTTTCATATTGATTTACATCTGCGAGAATGGCTGACGATATTGGCAGCCTGCCTTCCAGTTGCTGCAGCCATAGGCGGTCTTGCCCTTGATGATGACGCCCTTGCCGCAGAGCGGACATGGTTTGCCAACCATTGGGTCGGATGCAGGAGCCGGCTGAGCAGGGGCATTCTGAGAATCTGTATTCTGTGCTGCTGCCTTATCGGCTTTCTTGGTAGGAGCCTTTCGGGCAGCCGGTTTCTTGGCAGCCGGTTTCTTCTTGAGGTCTTCCTCTGTCATGATGGTTACTCTCCGGTTGCTGTTGTCTGACAACACATCGATGACTATCTTGTTGATCTGTTCTTTCAGTCCGTTGATGAAGTCGGCAGGATCGTAGGTCTTGTGCTCGATGTCGCGGAGCTTCTTCTCCCAGATACCGGTCAGCTCGCAACTCTTCAGCAGTTCCTCATGGATGGTGTCGATGAGTTCGATGCCTGTCGGGGTTGCCATCAGATTCTTGCGCTGGCGACGGATGTAGTGGCGCTTGAAGAGGGTCTCGATGATGCCGGCACGGGAGGAAGGTCGGCCGATTCCGTTCTCCTTCAATGCAGCACGAAGTTCTTCGTCTTCTACGAATTTACCGGCTGTCTCCATCGCACGCAGCAGGGTTGCCTCGGTATAATACTTAGGTGGCGTGGTCCATTTCTCCGTCAGGGTAGGCTGATGTTCTCCCGATTCGCCTTTTGTGAAGGATGGGAGGGTTCTTTCTTCTACCACTTCCTTCT
>ERZ791833.59-NODE-59-length-62573-cov-35.5251_pt1 | contig 62573 bp, 54 predicted proteins | sample MGYA00510294_ERZ791833 | MGnify/ENA primary metagenome ERZ791833 (study PRJEB30046, sample SAMN00715270) | human gut metagenome | study: EMG produced TPA metagenomics assembly of the A metagenome-wide association study of gut microbiota in type 2...
GACTCATAAATCTACCCTTAATCGTGTATTGGATGATAGTTGCGGATTTTAGGTTAAAGAAAGGTACAAACTGCTGCACTATATCGAAATTCTTGAAGCACAAAAAAATCAATACCATTATACTCATCAGCACCTTGATTCGTATTCCCCCAGATAGGCTTATCAAAAGCTTACTCTTCTTTATTTCATAGTATGCCAACAACACCCCCATGACAAAGCAAGGCAAGCCAAGAATATACCATACAGGACTCTTCATTACTATCATAACACCAACAGTCATGCTAATAGCAATACATAATGCTAAAGTAGCATTTCTAACTATAAGAAATTTATAAGCAATATAGAATGCAGCATATAGGACTATAATCTCGGTCACATACCATCCGTAACGCAAATTTATATCTGAAACGAACCAATATATAAACAGATTTCTCCAATCTACTTCTTTACCTACAACCCATTCTGCTACAACATATAATAACATCGCTGTTAAAGCAGGCACGATCAACTTCACCATCCGCTTCTTCAACCAGTCTGTAGACAGAGATTTATTCTTTTTCAAAAATCCACACAACAATCCATACCCAGACATAAACAAAAAGAAAGACACGCACAAAGCACCTAATGCCGTTTCTCTCATAAATATCTCGTTATGAATGCCATAGAAAGATGCCTGATGACCTATTACAACAAGAAGAGAAGCAATAAACTTTAATAATTGCGACTGTTCACGTTGCTTACGTATCATATTTCCCTTTGCAGGCAATAACCAAATAAGTATTAAAAGTAATATTGAGAAAAACATATCTAACCCGAAAATTTAACAATACAAGAATTGCCTATAGTATCAACATACTTAATGTTCTTTAACTGCATCGAGTATTTTTTTTGTATATTATTCTGCCTCCAATTAAAAAACTTAATAGTGAAGGTGTATACCTTTTCATCAGATAATATACAAAAACACATTCTGCAACTCTTGCCAGGAACAAGAACTCATAATTTAGAAAATACCCACAAAACGGAATCGTTTCCAAGAAGTAACCGAAATCTTTATTTATAAACCATAAGATAAGCGTGTTTCCAAAAGTATATATAAAGAAACTAGTTTCACCCCATCTAGAAACAATTTCTAAAATTCTGTTTTTCTTACCAGCAAAGTAATACGCTATTACGAAAACAAAAGCAACACCACAGAACAAGACTACAGAGTGCATCCAATTAAATTCAACATCAATGTATGCCAAAAGACCAAGCAATACGACCAAAACAGGCCACAAAATTAGCCATAAGTATTTACGGTGAACTAACCAGTCAAAGACATGAATATGATGTATGCTAAAGAAAGCACCTGCATGGAAGAATGTAATCGCAGCCAAACTAAAACCGACAACAGGTACACCAATATGGAAAATATTCACGAGAAGCAGCAAAGGGAAAACCCACCATTTTAATCTTTTAATGACATGATAACCTACTATTGAGCAAAGCATCACCATCATCAGGTCTCTCATAAACCATAGTACTCCTGCAGTAGGAGAAACTATTACAGGATATTGATACCCCAAAGTAGATGTCCCCATTATTCCTTCACCATGTTTCCATAAAATCTCAACCAAATTCCAAGGCATTACATCACCTAAAGAACCTTTTGTGAGATACGAATATCCATAGTTTAAAAACAAAGCTACAAAATTCCAGATAATATAAGGAACTAGCAATGTACGAACTTTTTTAGTTATTTTCTTCTTATAGACAGAAAAACAGAAATCTTCTTTTCCTACAAAGAATAAATAACCGGACATGAAGAAGAAAGTTGGCACAGCTATTTGAACTATCGGAGCATTAATATTATTTGCCAAAAAATATGTAAAATCTCCGGGAGCACTTAATGCTGAAGTATGCAGCAGTACTACCAATGCGGCCAAAGGAAACCTCAGCAAATTTAAAGCGGAACTTTCTTGACTATTTCTTTCAATAACCATATTTACGATATCCCTTCTATATCTATTTTAATATATTTTTGTTCTTCCACTGTATTTTGAATTCTCCAAAAATCCTTACGCCAATACCTATCCGTTTGCAACCAAGGTGTTTTTTTGAAGAAGAGAAAATGCAGATAAGGCAGCGATCTCCCTTTATAATCTGTGATACTACCATTCTTCACATCATAAATCCATTGTTCACCATCCTTAGGCTGAGGACTAGTCCAATACTCATGGAGCAATACATTTCTATGCAAAATCGGATTCAAAAGATCCAAAACCTTGAAGTAATGAATGCCCAAGTGGCGACAAACATAATAATGGATTCTACGAATCGTACGAAGATTAGGACATACTAGACTAGACCATTCTCCTTCATCCAAGGACACAGGTTTCTCATCTGTAATTTTTGACTTCCAATCCTTTATCTTAAAACAAAGATTACGATAATAATCATTGTTACGGCAAAAACAGCAATGACCAGCTATGTGATAGTTATGAGTAGTAATTACATCATAACGAGCCATATTCTTGTCATTTATAACCATACCCAAATTACCATAAACTAAATCCAAATCACCCATTCCCCAAAAATCATAGCCCTTAAGTTCTTCATGGTGAATTGCTCCAATGAAAGGTTTCAAGTCGGTAAGCTTATAGGGTTGTGGATAATGATAATCTACCCCTAATCTCTCGCTCACAAACTTGCAATAATCTCCGTATGAACATTGGTGAAATATCGTATTATTATACCTTTGCTTAGGCAATGAACAATCTGTATAGAAGATAAAATCCACCATCGGATTACGCCCACAGGAATAGAGATATAACTCTATCCACCCAGGCCATTTACCAAAGTAAGGTATGATTTGTGCAACTTTATAATTCATAATTCAGAAATATCACAATCCCCAAAAGAGAATCTTTATTATTTTACATTGTGAAGTAACCTTTATAATTTCAAAGCAAACGATGGTGATAAAAAGACTTAATAAAAAAGCCTCAAAAACACCATATATGCTATTGCTTAAATGTATAATTCGATTAAGTATGGCTTCAACAAGTAACGACTGAAGCATATATATCTGCAATGTTTTTTGTCCAATTTTTCTCCATCTGGGGGGGTAATCTGACAGATATTCCCCATTTTAATGAGTGCTATACTCAGACTTAAACCAGCAACAAAGCGTATAATAAACACATACCAATCTCCATGCCTTAACATATGGCTAAAAGAACATTCGAAATAATTGTGTTCATGTGTTGCTAAAGGCAGACATAACAAGAAGCATAAAACTAAAAGAACAACAACATATTTGTTGATTTTATTCAAGATCTTCTTAATACACGCCCCTGCGCCAAATAACGTATAGGAATAAAGAGAAAGAGAGGCTATTTCAGATAAAGCGCTACATTTTTGCACTAATAAGTTAATCCCAAAAAGCAACGCTGTTCCTAAAACCAACCTCGAAACGCATGACAGTTTTTGCAACAACTGCCATAATATAATAGATACCAGATAAGCCTTAATAAACCAGAGGAAAGAATGACACCAATTACCAAAATATGTATTCAAATTAGCAACTATGCCATCGTGTATTAAATGACTAACCCCCAGATAAAAAGTTGTCAACACTATTGTCCATACTGTATAAGGAACAAAAAACCGCTTAATTAAACCTATCCAAAAGGCACAATCTATATGCTTATCTTTCACAAGAATTCCACTAATAACCAAGAACAATGGGATATGAATAAAATAAATAATACCCGTAACCCTTAACTCGGCTCCATTAGTCATGCAATTAGATAATACATGCCCTACTATCACAAGATATATTGCAAATGCCTTAAGGCTATCAATCCAAGGATTTCGTTTCCTAACAACTATATCCATCACAAATTAGAAATTATTTCTCGTAACTTAGACTCTAGTTTCTCGTAATATCCCCAGATAACATCTTCTGCACCCACTACAAATCGTCTTTGACAAGCAAAATCCATATATTTACCTTCGTTTGAATTGAGCTCAGATACAAGATTTACAACATCCTTATTATCTTTTCCCATATCAAAAAAAACAATAGCATCTTGGTTAAAAACATCAGAATCTGGTTGATTGTTACTTCCCCAATAAATTGGGATACAACCACCTTGAATTGCTTCGAGAAGTTTTTCTGTTACATAACCGGGAGCATTGGAGTTTTCTGGAGTAAGATTAAATCGATAATGCTTTAACCATTTTACCTTATCATCTTTATAATCTGCTTTAAGAGTATCATTGTTATGCATCCAACGACCACAACTATCAATCGTATCAACAGCAGACAACTCATTAAAAATCATCTCACGCCCTTTGTCTCCATGACTACAAAGAAATGAGCAGAACTTTCTATTCTTATAAGACTTGCTTTCAGGAGCATTCCAAATTGTAATTTTCCTCTTTATCGATTCATAAGACTCCATGGGATCAAGAGCCCATGTTATCCAAAAAGGAATATGTAGATAATTGGCATGGTCAGTTATATCATCAAAACCAATTGATAAGTCAATACTTGGCTCATTCAGCATAAAATCATGCCACTCCTTACGAAAAGAAAGATTCTCTCGAGCAAAGAATATCTTTAAGTCACAAGGTTGATATTTGATAGCCCATTCTGGACCACAAATAGTAAAGACCCCAGCCTTCAATCCTGGTTTGTCTTTTAGCAATCCACGTCCCTCAATAAATTTGGGAAGCCACAAATCCTGCTCAAAGAAAGGAGGAAACCAATTATAAAGTTTAGTCTGATATGCTTTAGAAAACTGCAATCCCTTTCTGCGGAGTCTATATAAGTTATTATAATATTTTAATGTACCTATTCCTACCATAGTTTCATCTTAATAATATATTAATTTATGGGCAACTCTTTTAAATCCCCATTTTAGAAAAAGGAAACCGAGTTTCCATTTCAAACTTCTCAATTGCTTTATCTTTTTTTCGTAAAGCATTATTCCTTTACTAATTTCCGCATCAGATAAGACATTATAGATAAATGCTTCGGTAAAAATACCAAAAGAAACTTTTTCTATAATATTTATTGCATTGGAGACAACTAGAATTTCGTTCAACTTATCACGAAACCTCAGTCGCATATTATAAGTTTTGCGAGTAAAACGTCTAGTTATAGAGTTATCATTGACAACATAATGATAGAAAGCTTTTGGAAGATAAGAAACCTTCACTTCAGGATGTTGTAACAATTGTACCCATATCAGTAAATCCTCACAGTGGTTGATACCTTTAAAAAACTTTGCATCATATTTTCTGTATAATTCCGTACGGATAAGCTTATGCCACAATGAACCAAAGATTCTATTCTCAAACATATTTTGCAACACTTGCTGCGGAACAAGAGAAGTGGGTTGTTGTCTGCAAAGTCTCTCGTTTTTGTTATCATTAATAAAATAATCTGCAATAACTACATCTGAACCTTCTGTCTTCGCTTTCGTATATAATTCTTCAAGCATATTCGCCTCCATCCAATCATCCGCATCCGCATGAATACAATATTCCCCATTTGCTAGTTCAATACCTAGCTGTCGAGCCATTGCAACACCTTCATTTTGCTTATGAAACACTTTGAAGCGGACATCTTTTGCAGAATATTCATCAAGTATTCTACCTGATTCATCGGTACTTCCATCGTCAATCATAAGAACCTCAAAATCTTTCAAAGACTGTATGAGAATACTATCAAGCATATGTTCGATAGTGTCTGATGCATTATAGACAGGTATAATTATTGAAACTTTTATCATTTAACGAAACCGTTTAAATATCTTTCCTATAACTTTTTGTCTAACCATCTGTTTGGTTTCTGCATTCATAGCAAAAGAATACATAATACCTATAGTACAAAAAACAGATAAAGAGCAAACGACAAGGAATCTCAACAATCCATCCGGCATCATTTCCCTAACAATGTATGGTATAATACATGCTATTATTATAAACAAAGAGTTCTTGACCATAATCTGGAAAAAAAATCTTCCGGATGGAAAATTAATATAATGTTTACTGATCCATAGATTTGCAAACATCCCTAAAAATTGAGGCACCAATGTTATAATATAAGTAACTACAGGACTATAGCCCAACTTTAAAAAGATGTAGACCAATGGCAACTGTATCACAGGAATAGTATTACCGATTAAAGCCATTTGTTTAATATGTCCTGATGCAATAATAGCTTTATCTATCATAATATACGAGTTGACTAGCAATGAAGAGATAATTGTTATCTTTATGAATTCGGAAGTATATTGTGGAACCTCAGTTAGCCATAGCTTCAAAACATAATCAATTTCCATAAATACAGGAACAGCAAATATGGCTAAAAGAAATAATGTATATTGAGTAATATTAAAAACTAACTTTTCAAAATGTTCTCTATCATTTGCTCCATAATATTTAACCAACTGTGGCTCTGCTGCAATAATAAAGCCATTAACAAACTGACTAATCGTAAAAGTAACAGTTGTTGCCAAACCTCTAGCAGCATTTACCAAAGTACTGAAGAATATATTCAACAGAATGGATACTCCTTGAGTATTGCCAACTTGAAATACATTAGCAATAACAGACCACCCAGAAAACCTAACCATTTCCTTTAATAAGTTATGATTAACTTTCAATGTGAATTGACATTCTGGGAATTTTCTTATACAATATATACGGTATACACTGATATTGATAGCGCTAACACCAAGCAATAATGCAGAATATATAATTAACTTATCACCTGGAATAAATATCAGTAAGAACAAGACTGCAACCTTTGCTACGGTCTCAAATATACTCATGAAAGCATAAATACTAAAATTTTCATGTGAAGTCACAGCTGCGGTGTATGGTGTTTGAGTTATACTTAAAAAAACAGTTAGAACCGAAAACTGAAAGACCCAATTGGCAGCAACCATTCTTCCAGAATCTATATTCAGCTGAGAATTAAGAAACCATATACCAAAAGTTTCTAATAGTACGACCACAAAGGTACCAACTATCAAATGAATAACAAAAGCTGTAGAGAAAGTGTCTTTTAATACCAAAGCATCCCCTTTGCCCAAATTCAAGGATAAAAATCGTCGAGTACCAGTTTGAAGTATACTATTTAAAACTGTAAACATTGAGACAAAACCTCCAACGACATTATTAACGCCATAATCAGATGCTCCAAGCTTCTCTAACACAATTCTTGTAGTAAAGAAACTCAATGCCATTATTACAAATTGGCGCATATAAAGATAAACTGTATTTTTTAATATACGTTTATTGTTATCTTCCATACAATCTACTCTTTACTTTTTTTATTATTCTGAAAAAACTAGTTTTTAAACATAAAAATGGATTGTTTGCATACCATTTTATTGAAATTCTATTCAATTTCTTAATATCACTAAATACATTAGGATAAATCATATATCTAGTAGTATTTTTTGTCATCAATGTAAACTTACGCTTATAGAAATGAGCATATAATATAGGGGTTTCAACAATTTTACCTTGTGAGTTTATACCTACAGAATATAGAGATACTCCATCTTTGACATATACTATATTATCAATCTCATCACACTTTTCTCTTTTCCAAAAAGGTAGTCTATCTAAATGATTTTGATAAGCCGGATCTTTTGAATACAGATCGTAACAATTATATACATCTCTAAATGGCACATATAGAGGAGAAGGACCATCATAACATCTCCTATTCGGACCGAACCCACTCCAAAACAAATCAGGATACAAATCAAAATATCTACCAGAGGCACCATAAGGTAATTCATCAAACCATTCATTTTGAGAACTTTGAAAGACTTCTTTCCATTGAATATTTCTCCATAAGCCACGTGCAGTTTTCCAAACATGCTCAAACTTATCATTTACAACACTCTGAATATGAAAATGTCCCATTCCCAAAAGATAATCTTTAGTAGACAGAAGTTCTTCTGTTAAAAATTTCCTTATATCTCCAAATATTAAATCACAATCACAATATCCCCAAAAATCATATCCATCAACATAATTCGAAAAGATTTCTCCATATAATGGTCTAAAATCACACAATTTATATGGTTTTTCCAACCACACTTGCATACCTAACACCCTCTCCAGTCTTTTTTTTATATAAGAAAGGGAAGTTGAAAGAACTTTTATGTTCGAAGCATCACATTTTATATCTTGATCTGTGGCTATCAGAAAATCCACCGTTGTATTCAACTTGCAACTTTCTAACCAAAACGGAAACATATTTGGCAACTTGCCAAAATATGGCAATATAACTATTATTGATTTCATTCCCTCACTATTACTTATGAAAAATCAGCAATAATTTGTTTTATATATATAGGATCCTCACACTTCGAAGGATTATGTCCTTCAGCTGATTCATTGGTAAATTTACCTCTAACAGGAACCCTATCTTTTGCTCCCATACGAAACCATTCATATTCTATATCAAGGTGTCCTAAATCAATTGCTTGATACCCTAATTTTGACAATTCATAAGCCAATACTGTTGCTGTAATTCCAAATGACAATAGAATCAACTTGTCTTTACATACATTATTAACTATATAGTTATAAATATCATCATATTTAGCAAAACCACTCAATGCAGGACCTAAGATGCGTTGAATACTTTTAGTATTTGCATACAAATCATTACCGATACCAGAACGAGTTTTCGCTCCTTCCACTATAACGACATCGCGACCTTCCCAAATCTGTTTAATTAAAGATATATGCTCTGCACAATGGCTTTTATCTTTATGTTCAAAATAAAATCTTGTCAGCTGAGTATCAAGATAAACCTTGTCAAAGGACAACCACCGAAGGAACATTTTATGATGCCCAACAACATAATTAGTCCAAAAGCCCTGCTTTGGTTTACCTTCGTAATGATTCAAATGGTTAGGTATGGCTACCTTATGGTTAGGTAAATCAGATTGCAAACATTCAAGTAACATAGAAGAAAGTCTCAGTGATGGATGTTGATATTCTCCACCTAGACCTTCAATACTATCTAATTCTCCATCTCCAAAACGACTCAAAGAACACTTATGGTCAATAATAAACTTTACTGATTCCAAAGAATTCATTATTTGTAGTTTCGAAGTCTTCTTGAAAGCTATGGGAATCAAGAAATGTTCATAAACAAACTGACGGATTATTTGCTTTATCATAATTTTACAAACTCTTAATAACTAATGTCATTGGAACAACATTAATCCATGCGTCATTTGTTACGAAACAAATGACAGTATCTACACCAATAGTAATGATACTAATCCAATTCTTCAAAATTCAGTTTAAAAGCATTGTTATCCATGACAGCTTTATAAAACTTAACATGTCGTAGATACTCATTGCCTCTAACTACCTGTTTAACTTCCTCTATCATTGTTTCATCTGTCTTACAGCCAAAAAAGATAGAAGTCAAAGCTGCAGGATTAAACGAATAAGCTTTATGCTCTTTTTTATAGACTCTAACTTCTTTTTCATAAGCCCATTCTGAATACTTTGTTTTTAACAAAGCATTCAAATATTTTTTGATTCCGTCAACTACAGACAAATCAAGTAGTGGATAAGTATCTTGATAGATTACATTTTGGATGTAATCAAAAAAGGCTGGATCTTCCGTTACATCAAATCCTAAACAGATTCCCTTATGACAATCAGCATAATGTGCCCACATTAAAATATCGGAAAATCTTTCAGAAAAGCAACATATACCATGAGTATTCATTACATCATCAACAGCTTTTATTAGACGTGTCTCAATAGTTGGATCATCTTTAACAGCATTCTCTACCTCATCATTATTATAAGGCAAGCTGTGTCTTTTAGCGATATTTTTTGCTAGTTGTTCCCTAGACTTAACTATAGGACGTATCTTACAATCAAAGGGATCATTAAAACTATTTGGAGCACTAAAATACAATTCACATTTACGAAAAATATCTAATGTGTATTCTTTAGATCCATCCGATAAACTACGATATTTATACAATTGAGCTGCTAACTGCTCATTAACAACCTTCTTCATTACTTTGACTGACATTTTTTATTTTTATAATTCAATGGTAATTATATAATTGCATCCTGAGCCTCTTTCGGTGGGTCAGTTTCCGAAAGAGAACTGCAGGATGCGTTGTGGGTGATTATGTAGCGCCCACACTACTAAGCTACTTCTCGTTTTATATATTTTTTTGTTATTTCTAACAATATAATTGGTTCGGTTCGGAAATTTAGGACATAGAGTCCCTGCCAGATAAGAATCGCTTTGAGGGGATTCTTACCTGGATATTGATTGAGTAAAACTTGTCTGAATTTGATTTTATTATACTTTACTTTGTACATCGTCGAGACAAGCATCATTGCGGTTGGCAATGATGGCTTGGCTCTATGACTTATTTGTATTTATTCTGAGAGTGTTGTCAGTCTTTTCATCAACCTACCAAGCTCCGAGAAAGTATAATCCCTACCTTCCTTTTGTACTTCATCCATAGAACGAGAGGCATTTGCAATAGCTTTTTCAAGGCTTCCCCCGTTGCGTTCAAAGTAGGAGTGTAAGCCTTTGGATTTGCTGAAGAAGGAGATGCTTTTCCTGTATTCCACACATTGGTTCAAATCCTTGAGCAATGGTTCTTGCGTATCGTATGGACGGGATGTGTATCGAAAATAGTAGAGAAAGAACAGTTCCGTACAGCGGTGGGTCTCAAAGAACTCAACCTTACAGTATATGCCTTTCTTGGGTTTATTGATGGGCTTGGCATATTTTGTCTTTAATCTTTGATATTGAGAACGCTCTGGTTCTACATCTTTCGTGTCCATATCAATTATGCAGAATATGTGGTTGTATCCCATCGCCACCCCCTCAGATATTTTCAAATCAAGTTCCTTGATACTTGTATGCTTGGGATAGTCGGGCTTGATAGTCAAGCGTTTGAACACATCGCATAAGGATTTGAAATAGAAAAATTCCGTAGGTCCTTCACCCAAGATAAGTGCTGTTTGTCGTAACTTGCCCATATCAATCCTCCAGATTTATAAAGATACTACCTAATTCGGGCTTTGCCCCCAAACGTCCGATGCGATAAGAATTATAAAGAGACAGATTCTTGTGCAACCCGAAAGAATCGCCACGAGAATACTCGGAAGATGCGGTCTCTTTATTTTTCTCCACAAACCACACAACGCCTCTATTTTCATTGATAAGGTCTTGAGAAAGCAGGGTCGTTTCTTGACTGGTGATAATCAATTGCGATTTTTCGGAGTTAAAGATAAAGACATTGAGATAGTAATATAACAGGTCATTATGTAAATCCTCACCTAATTCATCAAGAAAATACACATGAGAAGTTGTTATCATATCATATAATGCCTCCAAAATACGTATATATTTTTGAGTACCCTTTGACTGCCATCTGAGCGGAATGTCAAAATCTCCATTTGTAGAGTGATTGACAAATGCCACGGAATCGGAGGTGGATTGAAGCAGAGCTCCTTTCATTTCTTCTGGAATATTTTCCATGAGGATACGTTGACGGAACTCATTAGGCACAATCCGATCTTCTACGATAGGCTTATATTCCAAGATGTTCAAATCTGCCTTTTGAAGCATGATGTTGTAGAACTTACGCTTTTTAGAATTTGCATAAGCATCCTTTAGGATTTCCACGATCCCCTTTTCGCCGTCACCGTCAACATCGTGATAGTTCTCCATGATCCAGCCATGAAGAATATTGAATGGATCAATATCTTCTTTCAAGGCAGCTTTCCTACAAACAGACAAAACGCTATGATTATTCAATGTGTTCTCACGGATGCTCTCTTGCGTTTTTACCTGCAGCCTGAGACTTGGGCCAAACTTGATCTCAGCCTGAACGTTATCTCCTACAAATGTGCGTTCATAAAACAACGACTTTGATTTGTTAGGGTAATAATAAAGTGCTTCGCTCAATATGTACTTGTCATTGAATGCTACATCATAGTCGTATCGGACACCATTGGCATAAAACGAAACGTGCATTTCGGTTGGATCATCCTTGGAGAGCATGAAAGGAATGCTTCCGTTTATTCTTTGAGTAGCATCTGATTTGGGTAGAACCAACAAACGAAATACTTCATTCAAAGCAATCAGCATATTTGATTTTCCGGAAGCATTTGAGCCATACAGAATTCCTAACTTGTACAAGAAAGTTCCTTCGGCGACCTCTGTAACAAGTTCCGAAGAAGACTCCTTTGCCAAGAAATTCAACTCCTGTTTATCTCGAATAGAAAGATAATTTTTTACCCAGAAATCTCTTATCATAATATCTATATATATTTATATAATTATTGTAATTTGATTGCAAAAATACAAATTGTTTTTTTCATTTGCAAGAATCAACCTATAATTTTCGTAAACATACTACATTTTAACCATGATTTAACATATATAGTTCTCTGCGGCACCTCCTAATCCCGTTGGAAGATATCGTGGTGCTGTGATAAAAGCGTAGCAATACTGAGTCCTACGTAACCGGTTCCGGCTACGGCAATTTTTAATTGATTAAAATTACGCATAGTTTTAAGTTCTTGAATAATAAGCATCCTGAGTCTCTTCCGGGACTAACTTCCCGAAAGAGAACTGCAGGATGCGTTGTGGGTGATTATGTAGCGCCCACACTACTAAGCTACTTCTCGTTTTATATATTTTTTTGTTATTTCTAACAATATAATTGGTTCGGTTCGGAAATTTAGGACATAGAGTCCTTACCAGATAAGAATCGTTTTTAGGGTATTCTTACCTGGATATTGATTGAGTAAAATTAGTCTGAATTTGATTTTTTCTACCTCACCGTAGAGGTCCCACAGATCTCACAGATGAACACAGATTTTCTGAGACCTGTCCGGTCTTTGAATAAAGTCACGCAGATTTCACGGATGAACACAGATTTTTTTGACCTATCGGTCAGATTACGCAGATTTATCCTACTACTATTTCTTATACGCAGATGAGACCTATTCGGTCTAGATTACGCAGATTTATTTTCATAGAGCATACTTCATCTCCACCAAGGCATCCCAACCATCCGCATCGGCTGGTACTGGCTTACCACCTTTAGACACCATTGTCTCGACATATGCCAAAGCTTCTTTGAACTCGGTGGTTTCCGTGAATTTTGGAGTGGATGGCTTGGCAATCGATGCTGCCCCATCATGTATATTACTATTTATCAATACTTTGTTCATAATCCTATCTCCTATCATTAATAATTTACCTGCAAATATAAGGGAAATATCTGAGCTATTTCAGGACGAAAGGAGAGGACGTAATCTGAAGCTTATGCTTTGCCAAACTCCTATACTGCGGTGAAGTCTTTGATATGCATACCTTGCCGGATGGAATCCAATAATGCAAATGATCGCGCCTGATTTTACATTCCTTTTCTTCATCTTCTCACATTTCCGGTTCCTGATAATACTTTCCTACTACTTCCGAAGCCTTGCCTGAGAAGGCAGACAAGCCTCCCCATTCCGCAATCAACTGATTGTTATTTTCAACATCCAAAGAGGAAATGTCGGTAGAGGTTACTCCACCTCCATCTGATGAGAAAAAATATGTCTTCAACTCCTTTTCCTGCAATCCATTCATTACCTGAACGGCTGTAGATTTCTTATCTATATCGAATAATTCACTAAGAGCCCTCTTAAAATGTTCCGCAGGCAAATTCTTGAGAGACTCAAATACCCAGGCAAACTCCAACAACGTAGGAGAATGAGTGGATACTATTACCTTATATCCCGCCTGCATCAATTCTATGATTTCCCAAATAACGGTCTGGATGGCACGGGGATGCAATCCCATTTCCGGCTCCTCGATGATTACCCACTTGTAATCTTTCTTATTGATTACTGATGTTGGAGGTCCTGAGAGACAATACATTGCCAGCAGAAGAGGCATAAACTCCTTCTGACCTGCACTCCATGTCATAAATGGAAGGCTGACATTGTTAATATTCAGCTTCATCTTTCTTTGACCTGAACTTTGGTCAATAACAACTTTTGCGCCATGAAAAACGGATTCGTCTATAGAATCCTTTACCACACCCTTCAGACGATTACGCATCGGGAATATCACATCAGGATTACCTAAGCCACTCTGTATGAACACACGCAGCGTTTCACTGAAGTTTTTCAAGACAAATGGAGCAGATCCATCAAACTCCATAAAATTCTTCGGGCGACCATCTGATATTCCTAAAATTCGTTGAGCTGGAACATAAAAGACGGTTTCTTTGGTATTCTGCTTGCCCTTCGATGGCTTCAATAAATCCGTGATTGCAAATTTCTTATCTGATACTTCTATTTTTGTATCTTCACTGAACAACGTATGCAACCCCTCTCCAAAATAATAATCCAAGAGAGGTTCCACATCTGTCTTTGATAATATATAATTATACTTTCGTAAAGTCTCGATAATATTATTTTTATCCATAACTAACTTGAACAGCTCCAAAAACAAGCTTTTTCCACTTGCTTGAGGACCTATCAATATATTCAAGTCACCTAAACTTACATCAACTGACTTGATGGGACCAAAATTCTCTACCTTCAATTTTGTCATTGCCATTCTGCTATTTTATTCAATTATCCGGCAAAAATACATATTATTTTTGATAAATCAAAAATTTTAAGAGACTTTTACGTTCTTATCTTTCTTATTCCCACAGATTTTTTCTGGGAGCGGGGCGGCGGGGAGATGTATCCTATTTACCAGTAACTTTGTATAGACAGCACGTGCAAAAGATGTAAAGAAAGGAATTACAGATAGTTACTTTGCGTTTTTAACACTTGAAAATACTGGTTTTTCTGATATATAGGGTACATTCCACTTACCCTACATTCTTCCAAATCTGTGTTCATCTGTGAGATCTGTGGGACTTTTCCCAGAATATCTGTGTTCATCTGTGAGATCTGTGGGACTTCTCCCTGCTAATCTAAAAGGCGGTTCAGAATGAGATTCAACTCTTTCTCTGCCTCTGCCAGCAAAGCAGACTTCTCTGATAGAGAGAAGTTCTTGTACTCCGATCCCGCAAAATAATGAGGAAGATAGGACTTCACCCACATCTTTACCTGCAAGAATGTGTCAACATCCAGATGAACATCGTGATCCTTGTAACTCTTCAGCAGATGTACCGGAATCGCAAAGCGCTCCGTAATCTCCTCCTTGCGCTTAGGCCAAAGCTTCTCCTCTTCTGTAAGAGTCTTCTCGAACTCATCATCGTGAAACTCCTTGGTGACAAACTTGTGGAATTCCTCAATGAAAATACCTACACACTCGTGGGGAAGCATTTTTTCCCCTCTGCCTTGCTCTGGAAATCCTTGATTCCCTGAACAATCTCATTTACTTTGTCCGTAAACAACATAGCTTAAAAATTAAAATTTGTAAATATGCGCCATTTTTGACGCACTGAAAAAATATCTTCAAATCTTATACCTACCTTTGCCCCCACAAACATCCAACAGTCTGGTCTTAAAAATCATTCTATAAACATTTAAAGACATGAAGGAAAACCATTCAAGCAGCATGGAAGTAGAAGAGGTTCTGCCCTCTCTCTTCTGGACCATCGCTTCGAGCGAAGGTCATCAGCTTATCACTAAGGATGAGCTAGTAAGAATCATCAAGTTCGATGAAATGACCAAGAATCACACCGAACTCTATCGCAAGCAGGTGCCTATCAGCAAGGCACTCGCCGACAACACCAAGCTCATGATGCCAGGCATCACCGCCTCGGCGCTCATGGACGGACAGGGGAAGCAGGTGGCTAACATCCTGAAGCCTACCTACTGGCTTGCCGTGGATATCGACAAGATTCCCGACGAGAAGATGCAGCAGGTGATCGCAAAGGCCGACAACGACCCATACGTGATGGCGAGATACGTCACGGCTAGCGGTCACGGACTCAGAATCCTCGCCCGCTACAAGCCGTTTAATGACCCGGAGGTTACGGCGGTGGAACTCTTCGACGTGATCATCCGCAAGGCGATGAACTACTTCTCCATCCTGCTGGGCGTGCCTGCCGATGAGAAGTGCAGCGACATCACCCGAATGTGCGGTCTTGCCCACGACCCTACCGCCTACTTCTGCTGGGACTCAAAGCCCTTCGAACTGGACACCAAGGACATCAAGACTCTCTACTTCAAGAAGTCGATGGCTGAGAAGTATGAGCGACGCAGCAGCCGACGCAGAAAGCCTTCCCAGAAGATGGTGAGCCTTGCCAAGCACATCCCTACCATCGACGAAGCTGCCGCATCGATAGAGAAGCTGCTGGAGTCGTGGGGAAAAGCGTTTGAGCCTAGCCGCCACAACGACTATGTGTATAACTTCGGACTTACCTGCGTGAAGTACGACATCGACCAGAAGGAGGCTACCGACTATGCCGACCAGCACTTCAGCGCGCAGTATCCTAAGACGGTGAGTGTGATGAACCAGGCCTACAAGCACCAGGAGCAGCGAGGCACCTGGCAGTTTATGCGAAAGGGCGAATCATACGGCAAGAAGCCATCCATGAAGATGTTGAAGCAGTGGCTCAGCATGCGCTACGAGTTCCACCGCAACGAGGTGACGGGCTACTACGAGGTATGCAGCCGCGACGTGATCAAGGGCAAGTTTCACCGCTGGACCCGCATGGACGACAACATAGAGAACTCTCTCTGGATAGAGATGGAAGAGGATGGACTGCAGACGCAGCAGCCCAGACTCCACTCCCTCATCAACAGCGACTTCAGCGAGAAGTACAATCCTCTGCTCGATTATCTCACAGATCTCCCGGCATGGGACGGGAAGACTGACTACATTGAGATGCTCGCCGACCGCATTCACATTGCGAATACGGATGGTGCCCACCATACGCAGGAAGAGTTCAGATACTTCTTCAAGAAATGGTTTGTAGCCATGGTGGTGACCTGGGTAACGGATACCGTGGTAGGCCAGACCATCCTTATCTTCGTGGGCAAGGGCGGCCTCTTCAAGACCACCTTCTTCGACAAGCTGCTGCCTAAGGTGCTGCACGATTACTTCATCAATGAATCTACGGCAAGCTATACCGACAAGGACTTCATGGAGGCGATGGCGAGCAAGGCTCTGATGTGTCTCGACGAGTTTGAAACGGCTTTCGGCAAGAACCTGAGTGCCTTCAAGAGCTGCGTAACGAAGCTCTTCTTCTCCATCCGCCGCCCTTACGACAAGTACCGTACGGAGCTGCCCCACCGTGCTGCCATGTGCGGCACGAGCAACAGCGTGCAGATTATCAGCGAGGAAGAAAACCGCCGCTACTCACCCTGGCTCATCGAGTCGATCGACAGTCCGATAGACCATCCCATCGACTACCAGCACGTATATGCCCAGGCAGTGGCCCTGGGTAAGGAGGTGATGGAGCGCCAGCGCAAGCACGAGGATGGCTGGGTATTCTGGCTCACCACCGAGGATATCGAGGTGATGCGCGAGCACAACAAGATGTTCATGATCTCCAACTATATGGAGGACCAGATTCTGCGCTACTACCGTGTGCCTGGCAAGGACGTGGAAGCCAGATTCATCAAGTTCCGCTATTCTTCGGAGATTATGGAGCGCATAGGCGGCTGTCCTGCCCTGAGCCGATATATCTACCAGCAGAACCTGGCAAGTACCCTGCTGCGTCTGGGTTTCGAAAGACACCGCAAGGCGAAAGGCATCGGCTGGTTCGTGATAGAGAAAGAGGTGGGCGAGATGAACACAGATTCCATCGTATCGCCATCTGAATGGGAGGACGACCGGAACTGACCGGCTTACGCCTCATGAGTGACTTACTTTTTGCGGTAAGTATCTTGGTTTTTCCGAAAACCAAGATACTTATCATCTCTAACCCTTCAACTCATCATATAGAATGCAGAACGAATCAGAAATCAGATATTATACCAAGCAGGAGATAGCCCTGCTGTATTTTCCGGACTCATCTCCCGAAGTAGCCAACGCCCATCTGAGAAGATGGATCCAGAAGTGTACCCCACTCTACCGGAAGCTTCTGGAGGCAGGTTACCGGAAATCGGACAAGGGATTCTTTCCCCGTCAGGTGGCCATCATCTTCGACTTCCTGGGCGAGCCCTAGAATCCGGGAAAACGGAAAAAGTGAGAAGACGACAGAATGTGGCAATAAGCATGAGGATACATCAGGAAGTGTGAGTTGCGGCTCCCGAATGTCGTATCTTTGCATCGTGTTTCATACAAATGGTGTTTCATTTAAAATGTTATTGCTTATGCTTTTGTACACTTTGAAAGAGAACAAGAATGAGAAGTTGCCCGATGCCAAGGGCTTGTGGTATGCTTATGCCATCACTACGCAGATGATGGATGTGGATGGTCTTGCCGCTCACATGGCGGGCCACAACACTCCTTTCTCCAAGGGTGCCATCAAGGGTATGATTACCGACATGGCATTCTGCATCAAGGAGCTTTGCCTGCAGGGTATCTCCGTGAAGATCGACGACCTCGCCATCTTCTCCATCGGTATCAAGAACAAGGTGGGTGCCAAGTCTGAGAAGGAATTCAGCATCGCCAAGAACATCGAGGGCTACAAGCTGAGAAGCCGTGGCACCGGCGAGCTGGCTGCCGGCAACCTGGATGTTGAAATGAAGAAGGTTTCCTCTCTGCTTGCCAGCGAGATGCAGGTTCCGGGGGTAGATTCCGAGGATACTACCCCTGGTGGCACCCCTGGTGGAACTGGAGATGGTACAGGAGGTACCGGTCAGGACAAGAATCCGAGCGGTTCGGGCACTGACAAGAATCCGTCAGGTTCCGAAGGTGGCGGAGACTCATCAGAGAGTGGTGACAACGTAAATATGTAAAGTCATATCAAATATCATTCTGAATGACTTACTAATGACTTACTAATGTCTTATTGAAGAATTGAGCCAGGATGGCGTCAGGGATATTCCTATAGCTACAAGGGGGCTGCAAGCATCCATGATGAAGCCCGGAAATATCTAACATACAGCTATGAAAGGATATTCGCGAATTCTGGCTCATCTTTATTACCTATTATTCATATCAATTTTCCAATTCTCATGAAAAAAGAAACCGTCAAGAAGATCATCAATCTCGTCATTACCGTTCTCACAGCCATAGCATCAGCCTTCTGTGTTCAGTCCTGCCGAGGTTAGGCGATGGAGATCGGTGCCCACGAAATCGTACATATTCCATTTCAGGAGCTGGCGGCACCGCTTCTGCACCCGATCGCCATACTGGCCGCGGAGACTGTACAGGTTGCGCTGAAACAGGATGCCCTGTGCCTTGAGTGCCTCGTAATCTTCTTTCTTCATATAGAGGTAACGCTCGGGATGAGCCAGGATTGGGGTATAGCCCTTGTTCCTGATGCGCTCCAGCAGTCCACGGAAATTCATCGGTGGGGCAAAGATGCTGGTTTCCACCAGCAGGTATTTCTCTGCCAGGGGCAGGAGATTGCCAGCCTTGAGACGGCGCTCGAAAAGGGCATCCAGCATGTTCTCGGCTGCCAGATGCAGCTGGAGGGGCTGGGCATCACGCAGAAGGCAATCCTGGAGATACTTCTCCTTGAAATCTGCGAAGACACGGCGGAGTTCTTCCGGCTCATTCGGAACATCCTCCATGATGTGAGGGGTGAACCAGACTTCACGGATTCCGCTTGCTTCGTAGATGCGAAGCTGCTCCAGGCTCTTTTCCGGGTCCTGGAAGCCATCATCCACGCCAGGGAGGATATGGCAATGGTAATCGATGCCATCAGGGAGACTGCATGTGCTCCCTGATGGTTTTTTCTGACTCAATATTTTCTGGAAGAATTTAAACATCTGTTTCTATTATTCTACTGAACATCTGTTTCTATTATTCTATAATCCATTCATTTAAGATTTTGCCTCCAGACTTTTCTTTATTATAGTTATAGCCGTAGCCATAACCATAGCCGTAACCGTAGTGGCTGCCATATCTGCCGCCACGTGCCTTGGTTCCGTTCAGAATCAATGTCATGTTCTTGAACTTCTTCTCCTTGTAGAGGGCATCAATCTCTGGCAACATGCTGCGCTCCATCAGGCCGGAACGGACTACGAAGATGGTGCGGTCGGCAAACTGTTCGTAGATTGGGGTATCGGCTACCACCTCGATAGGAGGACAGTCGATAAAGACGTAATCATACTCCTGGCGCATGGTCTTGATCATCTGCTCCAGCAATGGAGTGAAGAGAAGCTCAGTAGGGTTTGGAGGGATGGTTCCGATAGGAATCACATCGAAATACTTCACCAGTCCACTCTCCTCTCCCTTGTGGAGGATGTCGTGGATATCAGAGATTCTGCCGTTGAGGTAATCGCTCAATCCCTCGCCCGGACTGCCTATCAGCATAGAGGAAGATCCGTTGCGGAGGTCACCATCTATCAACAAAACTTTCTTCTTCTTGATGGCGAGCGACATCGCCATATTGGCAGCCAGGTGACTCTTGCCCGAACCCGGATTAAACGAGGTAAACACGATGACATTCTGCTCGGGATGGGTACCGATGGTGAACTCGAAGTTGGTACGCAATACTCGGAACGCCTCGTTCACGATGTCGCGCTTGCCTGCCTTCACCACAATCTGGCGCACCTCCTTCGGCTTCTTCCAGAATCTGATGCGCTGATCGAGCGTTGGGCGGTTCTTACGGCTGATAGAGTATGGAATCTCGCCCAGGAACGGAACATTCATATTCTTCAGATCCTTTCTGCCACGCACGGTGGTATTCATGTTCTCACGCACGAAGATGATGACTACCGGAATGAGGAATCCCAGCACGAAGGCTACGAGCATGATGTTGCGGCGCACCGGTGCCACCGGCTTGTTGTCGCCCGTAGCAGGGGTGATGATGCGGGTATTGTAGGCGGTGAATGCCTTGGAGAGTTCGTTCTCCTCGCGCTTCTGGAGGAGGAATAGATAGAGCGACTCCTTGACCTTCTGCTGGCGACCCACGGTCTGCAGATACTTAGCCTGGTTAGGGTTGCTTGCAATCTGGGTGGTAGTGGCAGCCTCGTTGGCCTGCAGGGTGCCCAGCTGGGTCTTGAGGGTTACCACGAAGTTGTCGAGACTGGCGGTGATGCTCTTGCGCATGGAGCCAAGGCTCTGGTCGTAGTCAGCCACCAGCGGGTTCTGCTCACTGGAGTTTGCCACCAGGTTGTTACGCTCCAGCTGTCTCTTGTTGTACTCGGAAATCTGCTGCTCGATGCCCGGGCTCTCGATGCCTGTATTGGAAGGCAGGAGCTGGTTCTTGCCCACCTTGCCGGTGAGATAGTTTCGGATATACTGGGCAATGGCGAGGCGCGAGTTGAGATCCATGATCTGCTTATCTACCTCGGTGCTCTTCTGCATATACTGCTGTGCGGCAGCCTCTACATCGGGCAGCAGGTTGCTGCTCTTGAAGGCTGAAATATTCTTATCCACATCGCCCAGCTCGCGCTCTATCACGCCCAGTCGCTCGGTGATGAAGTGAGAGGTGGAGATGGTCATCTGGTTCTTGTCTTCGAGCCAGTTCTTGCGGTAAACGGAGATGATGGTGTTGATGACATCCTCTGCACGCTTAGGGAGCACATCCTTATAGGTAAGGTCGATGACGGTGGATTTCTCCTCGCTCAGGCTGGCAGCGAGCGACCCCTTGATGCGGTCGGTCATCGCATAGATGTTGCTGCGGGATACGTAGAGCACCGAAGCATCTCCATTCTTTACAAACTGGGAATAAGAAGGAGCCTTATCTACCTTGATCTTTCCCAGTGGGGTATGGATGATCTGTCCGAGTCTGCCCGAAATTTCATCGCTGTCATCTACCGGAAGATTATCACGGGTAATGCCCTTGAGCTTGCTGATGAGGTAAGAGCCATCGCCCTTAAGCTGGAGCTGGAAGCTGCCGCTCTGCTCATCGGTAAAACCGATGAAATCTACGGTTACGGGGAGATCGCCGCCATAGAGAGCCTCCTTGTGAAAGGCACCGTCGATGGCATAATCTACATCGAGCTTGAGTCGTTTTCCGGTTTCCAGGAGCATGGCAGGCGACTGGATAGCAATGAGTTCATTGTTTACATTGCTCTTGGCATTGCCCAGTCCCATATCGCCGAACATGGAAGAAACATCGCTGCTGATGCCCTGCGACTTGCTGTCGTCCTTGATCATCAGGGATGCGGTGCGCTGATATACGTTTGGAGTCGTAAGAATATTATAGGTGGCGATGCCGAGTGTTACGGCTAGCGAAAGGATGAACCAGCGCCACTTGGCGAGGCAGAGATAGAAGAGATCCTGGAGGCGGATGAAGTCGTCTGCCTGATTGCGTCTGAACATAGGATTCACCTGTACTGGCTGGTTAGCCTGAGTAGTATTCTGTATCATTTTTCTTTATTAATTTACTTTCAGGAAGGTGAGGATGGTAACGATGAGAGATGAGATGCTCATCCAGAAACCTGTTGACTGCACGGTGTTACCATTCAGGGTAGAACTACGCTTCTTGGTATCGTTAGGTGTAACATATACCACATCGTTCTGCTGGAGATAGTAGGCAGGAGAGCTGAAGATGTCCTTGCCGGAGCAGAGGTCGATCTTGTAGATTTTCTGGTGTCCGTTTTCCTGTCGGAGCACCATCACATCGTTTCTGCGACCCTGGATGGTGAGATCTCCCGCCTTGCTGATGGCATCGAGGATGGTCAGCTTTTCCTCTTCGATGGCATACTGACCTGGCTTTGCCACTTCGCCCATCATGGAATAATGGAGATGGCTGAGACTCACGGTGACAGTTGGGTCTTTCACAAGACTTGCATCCACGAGCGATTTCTTTACCTTTTCGGCAATCTCCTCGCGGGTGAGACCAGCCACCTGTATCTTTCCCACCACTGGGAAATCGATTTCACCCTTGCTATCTACCGTATAGTAATAGGCATCCTGCGACATATTGTTGGCACCGCTTCCGCTGGTGCCGCCCGTGAGATTGAAGAGCTGTGAGATCTGCGGATCCTTGCTCTTTACCCCGATATAGATCTTATCAGTGGGCTTGACGGTTATCACTCTGTTCTGCAGGGTAATGACAGTATCAGGATTATTGTTCAAATCCTGAAAATAGGCTACATTCTTCGGGGTACCGCAAGACGTAGCAGACAGGAGTGCTATACCCAGCACTCCTGACAACACAAGTTTACTAAATTTCATTCTTTATATCTAGATAATGCAGTTTTTAATCATATATGAAGATTCGGAAATAAAGACATTACTTCTTCCCGGCGAGGCTTACATAATTGCATTCGGTGAGGAAGGCGGCACAGGAGAGGAATCCTTCTATCTTGACCACGAAGCACTTCTCCTCCTTTCCCTTCCCGCTGCGGCATCCCTTCACCTTCTGGTAATATCCTTCGAGTCCGGCAAAGACGCCATCCTCTATCCTCACTTTTGCTTCAGGGCGCAGATTGATTTCCCCCGGAAGGAAGAAGTGCTTTTTGGCATCCTCTACGTTTTCGTAGAGCGCCATGAAATCCTCCATTTCCTTATCGGGGATGGTGATGATTTCAGAATGCCCATCCATGGGACGGGTCTTGAACTGAAGCATGGAATTGTAAATCTGCTTGAGATTCCGCATCCTGCCTGGCGTTGCCTTCACAAAAAGGAGATTGCGGACTACGGGGCGATAGGAAATCACTCGCTTGCGTATGTGCTGCCCCACCATACGCTCGCACCGTTCCAATGGAAGGAACACCTTGATATCTTGCTTGGTCTTGAGATAATCCGCTACCTTCATTTCGCGGTAGGGAGCACTCATGGCATACCAGACAGGGGCTTCAACAGGACTTTCCAAACTCATCTGCTTGCTCTTTTTTATTAACATAAATTTCAGAAAAAGGCATAATTTTAGCTCCCAGCTATATTAGATAACTACCTTATTTTCAAGATGTTACACATTTTACCATTTTTCAGCAACAGGCTTTTAAATTTCGTTCTTATTTACAAACGTTCTTAAAAGAGTATCCCTATCACGGTGCAAAATTACGTTTTTTTTCTGATTTAAACAAATTTTTTGGTCTTTTTTTTTTTTTTAACAATTGGTTTTCTGTAGGGAGGCTTTTTTGAGCCCCCCTCATAAAACCAATTGGAGACAGAAACCACCTATAACTGGGGACATGCTGTTTTTTTCGACACCCCTGTTGCCCTCTTCGAAGAGGGGGTCCTTATCCCACTCCCAAGCCCTCGCCCTTACCATAAGGGCGAGGGATGTAGCTGGCGACGCTATAGCTCTGCCAGAGTTTTGGTCAGCCAGCAGAGCCTTTGCCCTAAAGGGCTGGCTGAACACTTTATTATAAATTATTCACGCAAAAAAAATTGGGGAAAAATTTGGTGAGTTCAGTTTTTATAGCTATCTTTGAGAACGATTCTACCTGAAATCTATATTCTAAGAATAAAAGGAGAAAGAAAAATAAATTACATACAACAACTTATGGAGAAATATATATACAAAGGTAATACGCTGGTTTGATTGATAAGTATATGGTTCGCCATTTCTCGAAGCCTAGCATTACCGGTTGGGCGCAGGTAACGGGTTTCCGCGGTGAGACGAAGGAGCTTTGGCAGATGGAGGAGCGCATCAAGCGTGATATCTGGTATATCGAGAACTGGTCGTTCTGGCTTGACATCCGTATTATTCTCCTGACAGCCAAGAGTATTATCTGCCCGGATAAAAACGCTTATTAAAAAATCTGTGGGTCACAACATTACTCCTCTAAAGCCTTGATCTGCTTTTTAGGAGTTACTCCCAGATTCTTCAGGCTCTCTACCCTTCTCATTACATTGCCAGCTCCATCATAAAGCTGCTTTTTCGCTTTATCATAGGTTCCGGAAAGGCGGGTAATCAAATCGCCGATTCCGGTGAAGGTATCCTCGAAACCTGCCACCTTGTCGTAAAGGTCGGCTGCCGTCTTCACGATTTTCTCCACATTCTTGTTCTGACGATCATACTGCCAGAGATTATACGCCAGCTGCAACGCCATCAGGAGATTGCTCGGAGATATGATGATGATCTTCTTCTGATAGGCATAGCGACTCAAATCAGGCTGCTGCTTCATTGCAGCGATATAACTCGTCTCGTTAGGTATGAACATCAACACGAAACCGATGGCATCATCCACCAGTTTGGAGTAATCCTTCTCGGCAAGTTCATCGATGTGCTTGCGCACACTCTGGGCATGCGCCTTCATCAACCTCTCCCGCTCCTCATCGATCTCTGCCGCCAAAGCATCGGTATAGGCGGTGAGCGAAACCTTGCTGTCGATGACAACGCTTCTTCCCTCAGGGAATCTTACAATGACATCGGGACGATAGTTCTTACCGTTCTCATCCTTGGTGTTCTCCTGGATAAAGAACTCCTCGTCCTTTCGCAAACCACTGTTTTCCAGGATGGTTTCCAAAACCATCTCGCCCCAGTCGCCCTGCATCTTACTGTCACCCTTCAATGCCCTGGTAAGATTGGCAGCATCGGAACCGATCTTCGAGGTCTGCTCCTTCAGACTTGTTACAGCCTGCTGCTGTTCCTGCTGGAAGAGCTTCATCGTTGCCTCGAAGGTACTCTGGAGTTCCTTCTTATTCACCTCGTTCTGGGTCTTGCTCTCTTCTACCGTTTTCTTGAAATCAGCAAATTGCTCCTTGATAGGTTTCAGGAGTTCATCCATCTGCAGTCGGTTGTTTTCTTGCAAGGCAGATTGCTTGGCGGCGAGCTGTTCGGCAGCCGCCTTCTGCTGTTCGATGGTCATACGATGCATCTCCTGCTTCAGGCTTTCGAGTTTCTGCGCCCACTGCTGGTCGCTTTCTGCACGTAGCTTTTCGGCAAACAGTCGCTCGTTCTCCATCTGCGCTTTCAAGGACTGGACCTCAGCAGCATGAGATTGTTTCAAGGACTGAACCTCAGCAGCATGATGCAAATTACTCTGCTCGATGTTAGCCGCCAGCACCTGGTTCCTGGCGATGAGCTGCGTTTTCTCCTCTCCCGCCTTCTTTCCTTCCATCAGCTTGCCCACGAAGAATCCGATGGCAAGACCCACTATAATTCCAATTATTATCTCCATGATCTTATTGTATATGATTCTAAAAAATTGTAATAATTATGTTTTGCAAAAATAATATTTTTAAAACGTAATACCAAATGTTTGAGGGGAATGTTGTAGATATTTAACTTTTTGACAGGCTGTGGTATCGCTCTATTAAAAACACATATAAAAAAACGAAAAACAAGGGAAAACAGGTGATTAAATGAAAAATTTGCATTATCTTTGCAAAGGCAATTGAAATAGAAGAAAACAATAGAAACAAAATAAAGATATAGACTATGATCAAAAGATTATTATCCTTTTTAGACGCTTCGCCAGTGAACTTCCTGGCTGTGAAGAATATCTCTGAGGAATTGGAGAAGAAGGGGTTCAGAAGATTGAACCCACAGGAACCGCTGGGCAAGATTGTGGCTGGTGACAAGTTCTTCGTTACCAAGAACGACTCTTCTATCTATGCTTTCCAAATCGGAAAGAAGACGCTGGCTGATGCCGGCTTCCACATGATCTGCGCTCACTGCGACTCTCCTACCTTCCGCATCAAGCCTAACGCTGAGATGACTTGCGAGGGCGGTATCGTGAAACTGAATACCGAGGTTTATGGCGGTCCGATTATGTCAACCTGGTTCGACCGTCCGCTGACCCTTGCCGGCAGAGTGATCGTGAAGGGAGAAAGCGCCATGAATCCTAAGACGCTCCTGCTCCATATCCAGCGACCTCTGCTGCAAATCAGTAATCTAGCTATCCACTTCAACCGTCAGGTGAACGATGGCGTGAAGCTGAGCAAGCAGAAGGATGTGCTCCCTATCCTCGGCATCATCAATGATGAACTGGAGAAGGGTAATCTGCTGATGAACGTGATTACCGGCGAACTGAATATCCAGAAGGAGGATATCCTCGACTTCGACCTCTATCTGGCTGATGCCACTCCTGCCTGCACCTTCGGTGTGCACGATGAGCTTATCTCTTCGGGAAGACTCGATGACCTGTCGATGTGCTGGGCGGGTGTAGAGGCTTTGACGGCGGCAGATGCCCAGGACACAACCCAGGTGCTGGCGATTTTCGACAATGAGGAGACGGGGTCACAGACCAAACAGGGTGCGGGAAGTCCTTTCCTCTCTTATATGCTACAGCGCATCGCTCTTGCACAGAGCGGAACGGAGGAGGCGTATTATCAGGCAGTGGAGCGTGCCTTCATGATTTCTGCGGACAATGCGCATGCCTGGCATCCTAACTACAGTGAGAAGTTTGATCCAACGAATCATCCGATGTTGGGAGGCGGTCCGGTCATCAAGTTCAATGCGGCACAGAAGTATGCGAGTGATGCGGTATCTGCTGCCATCTTCGCGAATATCTGTGAGGCAGCCGGTGTGCCTTGTCAGCGTTTCGTGAACCACAGTGATGTAGCTGGCGGAAGTACTTTGGGCAATATCCTCGCCTCTTCCATCCCATTGAAGGGCGTGGATATGGGTAATGCCATTCTCGCCATGCACAGTTGCCGCGAAACCGGAAGTGTGATAGATCACGAATATTGCGTGAAGGCTTTCACGAAGTTCTATCAGTTATAAGGGAGTTAGGGGAGTTAACTCCTTTAACTCCCCTAACTTTCATTTCTTTTCATACCCCTTATTCTGCACGAGCTTAGGATTCAGGTCGAGGCATTTCTGAGGAATCGGGAAAAGAATACTGGCATTATTACCCTTGCAGACCTTGGCCTTCTCCTTCATCAACAATACTTCGGGATAACAGAAATGGAAGAGCGGCTTGAGATGCTCCGTTTCTGCCAGATAGGAGCCACCATTCTCACGAAGCAACCTAGCATAAGTGGAACTATTGAATATCTCATTCTCCTCCAAGCTATACCCTTCTGCGGCTAATTTATCACAATAGAAGATACAGGTTTCCCAGGCATTCAATTCCTTGCTGCGATTCTCACCAGCCGTTCCACCATTGAGCAGAGAAGCACCATCGGCAGTCTGAACCACAAAGTGGATTTTCTTACCTTTAGGACGTTTCTTATATCCTTTGGTCCAATCATCAAACGTATAGATTTCAGCATTGAAAGCCAACTTCGCCAACAGGAAGTTGACTACCGGTTGCGTGATTCTTCCCTCATACGCTCCACCATTGGCGCTATGCTCATTCGGAAGGTAAGGCAGCGCCTGCTGCAACTCACTGAAGATAAATCTGAACACCTCGCTCCTTTCGCTTTGCGCACAGAGGTTGACGTCAGTGAGCGAAGCCACGGCAATGCCTGAAGCCGCCTCATAGATGGCCGCCTCGCCAGAAGACAGAATCACGGGAATCCTGCCAAAAAGATCCATCGCCTCGTAATACATCATAGCTCTGATGGCACGCACCTCAGCCTTAAACTGGTCTTTCTGATTCACAGAGAGCAAATCCGACTTATAATCGATGATATCAAGCGACTGATTCGCCTTCCCTATCACCTGATAGAGATGACTCCACACAGCATAGAGCGAGTCTTCCTCCTCACTATGCCCTACAAAGTCTATGTCCTGATAGAGAGAAGAAACGGTATGGCTGTAGATTTCAGACGCAGAACCATACATGGCATTCCCGTCGAGCTGCTCCTTAGGATGCTCATTCGCACAAGAAGAGAATACCATGACAGTCCCCAGTATGAGGATCCAAATGCAAATACGTGAAATCTTCATAACCATATCTACAGTAATTTGGGTAAAACATAATCCAGCTGCAAATATACAAAAAAGAAAGATAGAAGATGTAAAAAAGGAAGAAAACTTACGCAAAATTTGCGTATAGGCTGAAAAAAGGAAAAAGGAAGCCAAGACAAATACAAACTTATCCGACTTCCTTTTGTTTCATTTATATAAACGAGAACCACTATACCAAGGTTCCGTGCTTATCTATGTTAATTATTTCTTCACTCTCAATCCATTCTCGATGCTAGAGAGTTCATCGAAAAACTCGGCATCAATCTTCAGTCGCTCCTCTACCTTGGCGCAACTGTGGATAACCGTGCTATGATCACGATTACCAATGAGTTTGCCCACTCTGGAAGCAGGCATCTTGATGAGTTTCTGAGCCATGAACATCGCCACCTGACGCGCCTCCACGTACTCACGCTTGCGGCTCTTGCTGTTGACTGCAGCCACCGTTACCTTGTAATGATTGCAGACTGCCTCCACGATTTCATCGAGGGTGAGCACCTTGTTGCTCTCCTCAACCTTGACGGCACGCTTGATGACACGCTCAGCCAGTCGGATATCGATGCTGCTGTTATATACGATACTGTAAGCCAGCAAACCATTGATGGCACCCTGGAGATCACGCACACTGCCGTTGCAGGTCTGTGCGATAAAGGAAACCACATCCTTCGGAATCTTCAGTCCATCCTTGCGTACCTTGTTGGTCACGATATCCACGCAGAGTTCCACATTCGGCTTCTCCAACTCCGCCACCAGTCCACAAGAGAAACGGGTGATGAGTCGGTCTGGCATATCCTTGAGTTCAACCGGAGGTCGATCACTCGCCAGAATGATACGCTTTCCATTTCGGAAGAGGTGATTGAAGATGTGGAAGAAGGTATTCAAGGTCTTCGCCTTGCCTGCCCAATCCTGCACATCATCCACGATGAGCACATCGATAGACTGGTAGAAATTGATGAAATCATTGCTCGCATTATGCAGCACCGCATCGGTATATTGTGTCTGGAAGAGGCGGGCACTGACATAGAGCACACGCTTCTGCGGATACATCTGCTTGGTTTTCAGACCGATGGCGTTCACCAGGTGAGTCTTTCCGCTACCAGAAGGACCATAGATGAACATCGGGTTGAACTGCGTGGTATTCGGATGCTCAGCGATAGACAATCCCACCGAACGTGGCAGCTTGTTGCTGTCACCCTCCATATAATTATTAAAGGTGAGTTTCGGATCAAGTTGGGTGTCAATGTCTTCAGGCTGCTGTGGTTCTGCCGGGTTAGCCTGTGTCTGTGGCTGCTGTGCCAATCTCTTGCGCTCAGCCTCATCGATATCAGCCGGATCAGCTTCCACATCCTGGGTCAACCTGTGCTCCTTATCCGTTACCACCCGATAAGTGAGACGGATGCCATCGCCGAAATTGCGATGAAGGACCTTGCTCAACAAGCCAACATAATTCTGTTCCAAGTACTCATATACGAATGGACTTGGAACCTGAACCAACAAAGTCTTGGTCGAAGGCTTGTACGACTCAAAGACTATTGGTCGAAACCATGTATTATATTGCTGCTCTGACACATTATCCTTTATAAGCAAAAGACTATTGTCCCAAAGCGCTTTTGGACTTGCTAACATTGACACTATTTACTACTTATTTAATTGATTTTTTACCTTAACACTACATCAGATTGCACCATCTGATGCAAATCGACTGCAAAATTACAAAAAAAAGCCCAAAGTAGCAAATCGGGCTATTTATAATATTTTAAGACTACCTAGATAACTATCTCATAATCAAGCAACTAAGAAAGTTATCCACAATTACGTTTTAGGGGCAGTGAAACAATTTTGAAACACCCCGAAATAGCTAAAAAACAACAAGTTCTGTAGCTATTCCGGGGCGTGAAACATTGTCTTTGCTATTTAGACAAAATTTATTTTGGCTTTTTCCTCAAAGAAGCCTTTAAAATGGTATTTTCGAGGCTCTACTTGTCTTTCTTGCCAAAAATTGAGAAGTGAACATATCGCTTTGGATGTGCCTTGAGATCGATGACCAGAGAGTCGGCATGCGACATTGTTGAGTTCAGATTCTCATAGAGACGGGTATCGTTCATGAGGAGACCGAGGCTACCCTTTCCGCTGTTCAACTGTTCGGTGAACTTCTGTGCACCATCGAGGGTGGCATTCACACGGTCGAGTGTGCCCTGCACATCGAGGCTCGCCAGATTAGAGGTGAGTCGGTTGGTATTGTCGAGAACGCCATTCGCCTTCTTCATCATACCCGGAACCTGCTTGTTCAATCCAGCCATCAGGGTATTCAGCTCACGGGTAGAAACGGTGAGGTTGCTGGTGATGGTCTCCACATTATGGAGGGAAGCAGCCAGGGCAGGATCAGCCAGGAGTGCATTCACACTGGTGAGGATGGAATCCAGCTTAGGCAGCATCTTCTCAACTACAGGAATCATTTCGGCAGCCTTGCCCATCATACCGTTATTCACGGTGCCAGGGATGATGCCGCCCGGTTCGATACGCTCACGAGGATTGTTGGCAAGCAGGAGACTAACCTGGAGATTGCCCATGAGATCCTTAGCAATCTCTGCGGTACTACCCGCAGGGATTCTCAGATCCTTAACAATATCCACCTTGACCTTGATAGGACCCTTTCCTGAATAGTCGAAATCCAGCTGATCCACGGTACCCACCTTGTAGCCATCGGCATAGATAGGGGTAGAAGCACCCATACCCTGGATGTCATCAAACGTCATATAGTAGGTGTTATTGGTAGAGAACAAGTTGATGCCTTTCAGAAAGTTGATTCCGAAATACATCACCAAGATACCTACAATAGCGACCAACGCTATCCTAATTTCCTTTGTCAGTTTCATATTTATCTATTTTTTGTTCTTTTTATTATACCTATTTATATAGAGCGAATCACAGGCTTATATAGAGCGCAATCACAGGCTGCTCGAAAGGGAACTAACGGCTGCGGTTCTGCTTGAACTCCCGGATAGCCTGGTTCACGTCATATTTCTGTCCGTTCTTGAAGGCGATGATGAAAGCCTCCGGGAACTTCTCCAGCTTTTCCTTGCGCATGCGATAGATCTCGTTGTAATTGGTGGATGCACCCAGGGTGTATTTCACCAGATTGCCTTCCTGGAAACTATCATAATCAGTTTCGCCCTTGAAATGGGCATCGCCCTTGCGAAGGTTTCTACTACCTACGAAAATCTGAAGCTTGAAGACCGGCGCATCAGCTACCTCAGCCTTCTTCACATCCTTCTTCGTTTCCTGCTTCTTCACCTCCCGCTTTGGCTGTTCAGGCGTTGCCTCTTCACGCTTCGGCTGCTTTCCCCTCGTTACGACACGAGTCTTAGGCGCAGGTTCCTGATCCGGAACAATCTTCGGGAGATTCACTTCCTCGGAATCTGAGGCACGATAAGGAACGGAAACCGATTTATCGTACTTATTCTTGTATTTAGCGAAAGCCTCATAGATGCCACGGGCGATATCATCCACCCTGCTGTCATTGTTGAGCAGGCGCTCTTCATCAGGAGTGGTGATAAAACCCAACTCAATGAGGCAGCCCGGCATGGAAGTCTCTCTCAAGACCAGGAATCCCGCCTGATGCACTCCCTTGTCGGGACGGTTGGCACCATCGCAGACACCTCGCTGAATCATTCGTGCCAGCTCTACGCTGCGCTCCATATTCTTGCCCTGGATGAACTCGAAGATGATATAGCTCTCAGAAGAGCGGGGATCGAAGCCCTGATATCTCTGCTGATAGTCCTTCTCCATTGAGATGACGGAATTTTCTCGCATCGCCACATCAAGATTATCCTTGGCACGGTGCATACCGAGGGTATAGGTTTCGAAGCCACGAGCCACCTTTCCTGCCGGCAAGGCATTGGTATGCACGGAGATAAAGAGATCGGCATTGGCACGGTTGGCGATATTCGCACGCTCATTGAGCGGGATGAAGACATCCTTCGTGCGGGTATAGATGACTCTTACCTCCGGGAGATTCTGCTCCACATACCTGCCGAAGCGCAAGGCTACGGCAAGATTGATATTCTTTTCCTTGGATATGGCTCCGAGTGCTCCGGCATCATGACCACCATGACCAGGGTCGATGACCAGCGTGAATCGCTTATTGGCAGCGAACGACGTCATTACCAACATACACATCAAAGCCCATATCAGTGTTACTTTCTTACACATACTTTCTGATGATTTTGCAAAATTACGACTTTATTATCAGAAAACCTAATTCTAACTATAAGTTTTATCATTTATTAATACAACCTCTACCCCTGCGCCGTCGCTATCGGCACCCATCGGTGGATTCACCTTGGTGATAGAGAGTTGGAGTTTCTGGATTTCCGGGAAATCGGAAAAGAGTCTATGGGCGATTCTTCCAGCCACATGCTCCAGGAGCTTGCTGGGCGTCGCCATTTCTTCTCTTACCTTCTGATAGACCTCGGCATAATTGAGGGTTCCCTGAAGTTCATCGGTCTTCATGGCAGAAGAGAAGTCATAATCCAACACCAGGTTGACGAGATAATCGTTGCCAACGATTCCCTCCTGCGGCAATACGCCATGGAAAGCGTGGAAACGCACATTCCTGAGGTATATCTTACTGCTCATCAATTTCATCTTCAGTCTCCTTATGATCTATTCCGTTTTCCAAGTTATCTGTTCCATTTTCTTCATAGAGGTACTTCTTCAAGGCTCTTTCCACGCCTACCCGCCAGGTGTTGAGGGTTTCGGAGGTGAGCTGCAGCTGATTGACCAGCTTGATGACGTGGGCAATCGGCATACGATAGCGCAGAACGCCGGAGATGAGCTTGGCATAGTTCCAATACTCGGGATTGAACTTCTCGCTCAATCCTTCGACGGTAATCTTGTAGCCACGCTTGTTGACAAACTGGAAATCATATCGCTTCTGTCCTTCCGAGAGCACCGTCTTGATGATCTTACCCTTGGTGACAGACTTGGGGAGCATGATGCCTTCATCCTCATCCTGCAAACCGGTGAATATCTCGTAGGGATGACCATTGAGCAATCCGACCAAAGCCACCCATTTCTCCTTATTGTTCTGGTATCTTACCACATCGCACTCCAGTTCCTTAGGTCGAACCTCTACCACTTCCGGACTAACGAGCGATTTCTGTGTTTCTTCGGAAACGAGTTTCGCCAATGGCAGATGGAGCTTATACCAATCGACATTCTCCGCATCGAAATGCTCGTGTAGGTCAGCCAATCGGGTCTTCAAATCTTTCATCAAGGCGTGGCTCGCCTCTTCGAAAGTCATATTTTCAGTATATTCCATATCAAACGTTTAATAATTAGCTGCAAAATTAAAACAATATTTCTAAAATATGAAACGTTTGGGCAGATATTTCATCAAAAAACGCACGAAAAGGCTATTATGAAGCGAAAAATGTAAAAGAACCGTGTTCTTTTTGGGAAACTTTCATTATCTTTGCATAAGATATTAGAAAAAGAAACAAGATATGGAATCAATCAAGAAAAGAACCTCGATTCGCAAATATGCAGACAGAGAGGTAACAGATGAACTTTTGAACCAGTTGCTGGAAGAGGCGATGCGCACTCCTACCATGGGAAACCTGCAGCTCTACAGCGTAGTGGTAACCCGCAGCGAAGAGGGAAAGAAGGCTTTAGCGCCTGCCCACTTCAATCAACCGATGGTGACAGGCGCTCCTGTGGTACTCACCATCTGTGCCGACTACCGCCGCACCACACTCTGGGCAGAAAACCGCAAGGGAAAACCAGGATACGACAACATTCTCTCGTTTATGAATGCGGCTACCGATGCACTGCTCTTCACACAGACCTTTACCAATCTGGCAGAAGAGGCAGGTCTGGGAACCTGCTTCCTGGGCACCACGGTGTATATGCCAAAGATGATTATCGACACCCTGAAGTTGCCGAAACTCGTGATGCCAGTGGCTACCCTTACCATCGGATGGCCGGATGAGCAGCCTGCCCAGAGCGACCGTCTGCCATTGAGAAGCATCATCCACAACGAGCATTTCGAGGATTATACCCCAGAAAAGATTGATGACTTCTATGCCGAGAAGGAAGCACTGGAAGAGAACCAGGAGTTTGTACGCATCAACAACGTAGAAACATTAGCCCAGGTTTTCACCGATATCCGATATACCAAGAAGGATTGCGAAGCCATGAGTATCGGATTCCTTGATGCCCTCAAGCAGCAGGGATTCCTCAAGTAAATAAAAAAGCGCATCAGCAAGTTAATCTCGCCGATGCGCTTTTTTATGATATTCTGATATTTATGATATTCTGATATCTATCAGAAACTACTTATTAAAACCGGTAATCTCTACGTATGGAGCCTGACCTCTTCCATCCTCATCACGATAAGATACCTTGATCGTCTTGCACTCATTCGGCATCAGACAGAAGTAGTTATCGCTGTAGATAACAGGGAGGATCTGCTCACCATCACCACCCTTCAGGTTCAGGCGAACCAAGAGGGCAGGTACATTGCCGGTATTGCGGATCTCTACCTCGCCAACCCACTCTTCACCCTGCTGGACGAAACGCTTGCCGCTGACAGCAACATCAGCCTTTGACAACTTAGAGAGAGCCTGGAGATTGTCCTCTTCCTTACCCATCACATAGAAGTTGTCGGAAACCACCTGGTTGTTCTGCTCCAGAGTTAACTTGATGTAGTAAACCTCCTCATCCGGTTCACTTACGCTAACGGCATCGAGGGTCTGGTCTTCTGCCACATTCACTTCCTTACTTTCCTCCTTGATCAACTTTCCGTACATATCAAAGATCTGTGCCTTGGCAACCAAGCCATCCTTGGCACCACCGGCGAAGTTAACCACCTCTGCAACCTTCTTCACAGGGTTGTACTGGATATGCAATGGTTCGCAAGCCTTCTTCACACCAAAGTATGCAGCAGTTGGCTCGAAGTAATAATCGTAGGTACACCATACCATGCTTGGCCAGCAGGCATGACTCATCCAGATGAGCAAACCAAGACGGTCCTGCTGAGAAGACTCGTACATCGCACGGTAGCCATCATAGTTGAGCCACTGTGCCCACTTGGTAAACTGCTCAGCACTCTGAGGCTTGCCATAACGCTTCTCCATGATGTTGTTGAAAGACTCACCACCCTGGGCACCCTTCAATGTATAATCATGCTGTCCCCAGGCATCGCTCTGTGGCCACAGATGCTCCGGTTCCATCATTCTGCTCAGAGACTCGAAGGTAGGCACATTCGGCATACCACGCTCTGAATGCAGCTTATGGCTCTGGTTAGCGAAGTAGAAAGATGGTGACTTCATCTGGTAAGGACCATGACCGCTCACACCCAGGTCGGCAGAGCTAGGAATATAACCCAATTGTGGATGAATCGCCTTCACCTGCTCTCTCAGCACCTTGTCGATGGATGCAGGAGGGAAGCCCTCGTTTCTACCGCAATAGATACCGATACAAGCATGGTTGCGGATGCGGGAGATGTAATCGGCAGAGTTATCGAGGAACATCTTGTCGTCATCAGGATCCGGTCCGTCCCATGGGTTAGCCAGCCAGAAGTCCTGCCAGATCATGATACCATACTTATCGCATGCCTCATACAGTTCCTCATCACCAATCTGACCCACCCAGTCGCGAATCATATTGTAGTTCATCTCCTTATGGTAGCGAACGGCAGCATCGTATTCACGTCCACGGTAGTTGAGATTGGTCTCAGAGAATCCCCAGTTACCACCCAATGGATTCAATCGCTTGCCATTGATGTAAATCTTGGTCTGGGTATCCAGGTCGGCATAACTCATCTGGCGGATACCCGCCTTATAGTTGACCTCAGAGATTACCTCGCCTGAAGCCTTGTCTGAAACCTTGAAACCGGCATCATATAAATAAGGAGAACCATAGCCGTTAGGCCACCAGAGATTCATGCGCTGGTTCTTGAGCTGAGGATAATCAGCTGGGGCGAAAGCCACCTCACGCTTCTCGTTTGGCTGCAGGGTAACTTCCTGCTCGAACTGGATCTTACCGATAAAACCGGAAAGCTTCACGGTCTTAGCCACAGCATCTGCATTCTTCAGGAAGACAGATGGAGTCATGGTTGCCAATGTATCCGGCAGATTCAAAGTAGATGTTACCAGCGGATCGGAAACGCTCACACCATTATCGTGGGTGAGATAGACATCATTCCAGATACCGATTTCACGACCTGGGGTATTGGTAATCCAGTCCCAGCCGATGGATGCGTGGAAGGTTGGATTATCAGCACCCAACTCACCACCGTTGAGGTCGGTATTCTGGAGATTTTTCTGCTTCACTACGCCGAAGTGGGCATTCTTGATGACATGCACCTCGAGCTTGTTGGCACCCGGCTTCAACTTCTTGGTCACATCGAAGCGAGAGCGGATAAAGGCACCATCGATTCTGCCGAGCTTCTCACCATTGAGGAGGATATCCGCCTTCCAGTTGATACCATCGAAGTTGAGATAGGTATGCTGGTTCTTGTTGGCAGATGGCTGATGGTTGATGGTAGTACGATACCAGAAATCAGAGTTGAAGAACGACTCGGAAATCTGTCGCATATTATCATCGTAGCGGTTATCAGGCACCGCACCGATATTCATATAGCTGGTGAGCACGGTACCAGGAACGGTAGCCTGAATCCAGGCATCACTTCCCTCACGGCGCAGCTGCCACTGGTTGAGCATCTGCTTGCCATTCTTAGAAGGCAATGTGTTGGCTGCCTCGGCACGCAAGCCCCCCTTACCCATCACCTGCATCTCTGACAAGGCATAGCGACCGGAAGCATCCGGCTGGGTAAGCAGCAATCTCACATATCTGCCATGGCCCTTGCAAGCCACCTTCTCGGTCAAGCCCTTCTGCTTCTGCTGACCCAGGGTAGCGATATCATTCCAGTTTCTGGCATCACAGGAAACCTGGATCTTGCCCTGACGAGCCTTGTTGACCCAGAAGAGATTCACCTGATCGAAATCAGCCACAGTACCCAAATCTACATAGAGCCACTGGGCATTCTTTGCCAATTCAGACTTCCATACACTGGAGAAGTGCATGGATGGACGCCATGAAGTAGTATTATCGATGAGTTTGACGCGCCACCACGCAGCACCTGGCATAGTAAATTCGATGCGTACGTGCTCGTAGTTGCCCGGTTTCTTCAAAGGAATGGAAACATTCAGCTTGCGGAGCGGCAGTCGCACCACATCCTGGAACTTGTTTGGGTCGGAACTTACCTGCTGCTTGGTAGCCTCGCCAGGAAGTCCGGTGCCTTTCTCTTCTCCCAGCACCTCCCATTTCGTACCATTGTGTGAACCCATCACACGAATCACATACCCCTGAGTAGCCTTGTCCTGATAGTAAGCCAATTCACCTGTAAACTTCAGGTTTCTGAGGTTTACCTTCATGGCTTCCCAATTGAACTCAGCAAAAGCCTTCTCGCCCTTGATATACTGACTGGTAACCGTGTTGCCATCAATCATCTTCTCCTTGTCACGGTTGGACAACTCGCCTTCATTCGTTCTTACACTCAGGAAGGAAGGAGCCTTGCTGGTGATGATACCATCTGTTACCAGATGACCTGTAAGATTGAAATCGGCATTCGAGGAAGTATATACCATACGGTTCAAGGCGATATTCCTATAGGTATCATCCTTCACCATTTGAGGAGCCGTAAACTGAGATGGGCGTCCCGGGTACAGTCCGATACCCCTTGTCCCGGTCTGATTGTCGGCATAAGTCAAGCCCAGAGCCTGACTGAGTAAAGCTATAACCACAACTGCTTTCTTCATTAATTTTTTAAGTTTAAGTAAATACTAAGTTTTGTGCAAAGTTACAAAAAAAAACTATACTCACAAATATTTTAAACCAATTTATTTATTCTTGCGTATTTTAGGAGCAAAAAACACCCTATGCACTATAAAAAAAAGAAAAGCGCAACAGGCAAATAGTCTGCTGCGCTTCTATCATTATTTTCAATTGAACTACTCTACGACGATAGGCTTGTACTTAGGCACCAATGCCTTCATGATACACCATCCTACGAGGTAAGCCACACTACAGATGCAGAATACAATCATATAAGCACCTGGCTTGCCATCGAAGCCCATAAAGGTGAAGGCAGAACCCTGACCCTCTGCGTAGGTGAAGAGCATACCGGAACCCTTGTTGATGAGGAAAGAACCGATACCACCCGCCATGGCACCAATACCAGTGATGGTAGCCACAGTTGACTTAGGGAACATATCACCGATGGTAGAATAGAGGTTGGCAGACCAAGCCTGATGACCCGCACCGAGCAAACCGATGATGACAGCTGGCCACCATGCACTGTACTCACCCATAGGCTGAGCTATCAGACCGAGCAATGGGAAGCAGGCGAAGATCAACATCGCACGCATTCTGCCGATATATGGATTCATACCCTTCTTATCTACAAAATAGGTTGGCAAGTAACCGCCACCGATACTCAATACCGTAACAATCGCATAGAGAGTGAAGATGAGGGCGATACCCATACCAGAGTCAGAAGAGTAACCATACTGATCAGAGAAGTAAGCAGGAGCCCAGAAGAGGAAGAACCACCATACACCATCGGTCATCAACTTACCCACGATGAACGACCAGGTCTGGCGATAGCTGAAGCACTTCAGGAAGCCGATCGTCTTCTCCTCTTCAGCAGCCTCAGCATTCTCAGCCTCAGCACCTACCTTCTCCATATCTTCATCCTGCTCAATGTAAGTAAGCTCAGCCTTGTTTACATGCTTGCTCTGAGATGGCTTCTCATAAAGCCACACCCAAAGACCCATCCATACATAACCGAGCACACCGATGATGATGAAAGCCCACTCCCAGCCCATGCTGCGAGCCAGCAATGGAATGGTAGCAGGAGCTGCCAAGGCACCTACAGAAGCACCACTGTTGAAGATGGCTGTAGAGAAAGCACGGTCTTTCTTTGGGAAATACTCTGCTGTTACCTTGATGGCAGCAGGGAAGTTACCAGCCTCACCCACAGCAAGAATCAAGCGGCAAGAGAGGAACAACCATACACTGATGGTGGCGATAGCTACAGCTGCATCACTGCCAGCCTGTACCATGCGGAGTGTCTCGATAGAATCGTAACCCTCGATCTGCATAGCTACCCAACCGCAACCTGCGTGCATCACAGCACCGGTTGACCATACGAAGATGGCGATGAGATAACCCTTCTTGGTACCCATCCAATCCACGAACTTACCAGCGAAGAGGTTGGCGATGGCATAGAAGATTGAGAAAAGACCGGTAATCGTACCGTAGTCGTCATCAGTCCAGTGGAATTCTGGAGCGATGAAGTCTTTCCATGTTAATGACAGAACCTGGCGGTCCATGTAATTGACTGTGGTGGCAATGAAAAGCAACGCACAGATTACCCAACGGAAGTTGGACATTTTACTTGTTGTAATAGGACTCATTTTGCAAAAAGCTTTTAAGCGTTATACTTATTTTTATTTTAGATTACTATTTAGACGGCAAAGCCTGGCTTATGTTAATCATGAACCAGGTTGCCATATCACGTATCTTATTATTCCAATGTAGGAATCTTCACTACCTGCATATCGTTGTAGATCAGATTCTCACCTGCCATACCCCAGATAAAGGTATAGTTGCTGGTACCTGCCGCACAGTGGATAGACCACTCTGGAGAAATCACAGCCTGCTCGTTGTTCAACCAGATAGGACGTGTCTCCTGTGGTTCACCCATTACGTGGAGAATCTTCTGACCCTCTGGTACATTATAATAGAGGTAAGTCTCCATACGGCGGAGGTGAGTATGAGCTGGCATGGTGTTCCATACAGAACCCTCCTTCAACTCAGTAACACCCATCTGCAACTGGCAGGTACGAACACCGGCTACACCGTCGATAATCAACTGGTGGATTACGCGGTCGTTGCTCTCCTTCAGGCTACCAGCCTTGATGTTGTTGGCATCCTTCAGGGTAACCTTCTTGGTAGGATATGTCTGATGAGCACAAGCGCTGTTCATATAGAACTTAGCTGGCTTAGCTGCATCCTTGCTGCTTACCTCGATGTTCTTGGCACCACGACCTACGTAGAGAGCCTCCTGGAAACCGAGTGTATACTTCTTGCCGTCAACGGTAACAGTACCCTCGCCACCGATGTTGATGATACCCAGCTCGCGGTTGTCGAGCAGATTCTTCTCATCGTTTGGCTTGTCTGTATAGAGAGGAGCGATAGAAGTCAGCTTCAGAGGAGCGGTTGTTGGCTCAGCACCACCGATGAGGAAGCGGTCGAACATGGTGTATGTCCAGTTTACCTCGCCTGGAGCAAACACCTTCTCGATAGCGAATTCACCGCGAAGGCGGTCTGTTGTATAGTGCTTTGCATCCATCGGATTGCTTGCATAACGAACGTTGTAGTTAGTGTAGGCATTTTCTGCCTTCACTTCATAACCACATTTTCCACACTGGCCAAAAGCCTGACTTGCTGTTAATACCATTGCTGCTAATATTAATGTTAATTTCTTCATAATCGTTTACATTGAATTTTGAACTTTGAACTTTATGATTACTTGAATTCTTCGTTCTTCACTTTCTTGTTTTATTTCTTGGCTGCTGCCTTTTCTTCCTTCACGATGCGCTGGCGGTTGAGAACCAGCAGGGCGATGGTGAGGATGGTGAGCACACCCATACCAACGTATGAAAGCTTGACGCCACGATAGATGACCCATCCGAAGAGAGAGGAAGCGAAATCGAGCGCACCACCTGCGAATCCGTCAGGAATATGAGCGGCATTATCGCCTGTGGCTGCATATACCTGGTTGGCAGCCATCGTAAAGTCAGGTGCCATATCGGTTACGAAATAGAGACCGATGATGAGGGCAATCAGACCGATGATAAGGGTCTTCACTACATTACCCTTGGTAAATGGCAGAATCAATGGGAAGAGGTAGAACATACCTGCCAATGATGCCAAAGGCAAGAACTGGTTGCCAGGCAGGAAGACTGCGATTGCCAGGATAACCGGAATCAAGATGACTGATACTACCAAGGTAGTAGGATGACCGATAACCAAGGCAGGACTCATACCGATGTGTACCTTCTTGCCGTTGAACTTGGTCTTGACCAACTCCTGTGTTTTCTCTGAAATTGGCTTCAGACCATCGATAAAGAGAGAGGTGATACGAGGAATCAGCTCCATAACAGCTCCCATAGTTACACCCAGGAAGAGAATCTTCTTGATATCCAACTGAGCTGCCCAACCAATCAGGGCACCTACGATGACTCCGAGAACCAATGGTTCGCCAAGCACGCCAAACTTCTTCTTCAATCCCTCGGCATCTACATCGAGCTTAGAGAAACCAGGAATCATATCCAGGAGCTTGTTGAAGACGATGGCGAATGGCATGAAACTCTGGCAGAATGGCTGCGGAATAGAGATTCCATCCAAATCGTAGTACTTCTGGAACTTATCGGCGGTCAGGTCTGCACATACCAATGTAATCATATAGCAGACGATGGCTGCGAAGTATCCCCAAAGCAAGCTCTCGCCCATCACGAAGTAAGCTACGGCACCGATGAATGCGAAATGCCAGTAGTTCCAGAGGTCGATGTTTACCGTACGGGTGGTCTTGGTAATCAACATCAGAAAGTTGACACCCAAGCAGATTGGGATAATCAAGGCACCCACCGCAGTATTATAAGCTACGGCAGCAGCTGCAGGCCATCCCATATCAAACACATTCAACTGCAGGTGATAGATGTCGGAGATAGCCTTCAACGGATCATTGAAGTTGGTAGTCAGCAAAGCTGTCACCACACCCAGTCCCACGAAACCCACACCTACGAAGAGTCCCGACTTCAAAGCCTTTCCGAATTTCATGCCAATACACAGTCCGATGACCGTGAAGATGATAGGCATCATCACGCTCGCACCCAGACTAATGATATAGCTAAATACTTGTTCCATTATTACTTTTGAATTGTTAAATAGTTAAAGAAATACACATAAAAGTGCACCCTTGCTTGTTTTTAGATGATTTGTTGGTTGCAAAGATACACTTTTTTATTCATATTCAATACGTTTTAATGGAAAAATTTACGTAAAAAAGAATCCCATCCGAGCTTTTCGGATGGGATTTATCGTTTTTTATACGTTTTTGCACGATTTATTGTCGCCAGCAACGCTTCTTTTCACGCTTAATCCTGGTAATAAACCCTCTTCACTCGGTTGCTGATGGTGGTCAGCACTTCGTAAGGAATTGTCTCCAGAATATCACTCAACACCTGAACAGGAAGATGCTCGCCGAAGATTTCCACGCTATCACCTTCCTTGCAGTTGATGCCGGTGACATCAATCATCGCCACATCCATACAGATGTTGCCTACATAATCTGCCTTCTGACCGTTAACCAGACAGTAGGCATGGCGATTGCCGAGACGGCGGTTCAAGCCATCAGCATATCCGATAGGAATGGCAGCAATGACACTGTCCTTATCGAGGATGGTCTTGCGACTATAGCCTACACTATCGCCCGCCTTCACGTTGTGCATCTGGAGGATGGTAGTCTTCAGGGTGCTCACGCAGTTGATGGTCTTATTATTACGGGAGTTGATGCCATAGAGTCCGAGACCCAGGCGGCACATATCCAACTGGCGCTCCGGGAAGTGCTCGATACCTGCCGAATTGCAGATATGGCGCAGGATCTTATGGTCGAAGGCAGCCTGCAACTGTCGGCTTCCCTTATCGAAGAGTTCAAACTGATGGGCTGAGAAATCATCGAAACTATCGTCATCGCTTCCCACGAAGTGAGAGAATACGGAACGAGGGATGATGGCATTCTGGTGCTTCAGCTTACCGATAAGCTCCTCCATATCGTTTTCTGGATTGAAGCCCATGCGATGCATACCGGTATCGAGCTTGATGTGAACAGGGAATCCGGTGACACCCTCCTTCTCGGCAGCCTTGATGAGTGCATCGAGCAATCGGAAAGAATACACCTCAGGCTCCAGGTCGTAATCGAACATGGTCTTGAAGGCTGTCATCTCCGGGTTCATGATCATGATGTTGCTGGTGATACCGTTCTTGCGAAGGGTGACACCCTCATCGGCTACAGCTACAGCCAGATAATCTACACGATGATCCTGCAGGGTCTTGGCAATCTCTACCGCTCCGGCACCATAGCCATCCGCCTTGATCATGCAGACCAGTTTTGTTTCCGGTTTCATAAAGGCACGGTAGTAGTTGAGGTTGGCAACCACCGCATTCAGGTTGACCTCTAGGGTGGTTTCATGCACCTTCTGCACCAGCAGTTCGGTAAGCTGATCGAAACCAAACTGGCGGGCACCCTTCAGGAGGATAACCTCATCGCGGAGGGAGGCAAAGACCTCGCTATTGATAAACTCCTCCACATTCGGGAAGAAGAACTTTTCTGAAATCTGAATCGTATCATGCTGCTTGCAGAGTTCCGGACCAATACCGATGAACTTTACTACGCCACGCTTGCGGGCGAGATCGCTCACCTCTTTATATAGAGCCTCGGGAGTCTGACCACTCTGATAGATATCGCTCAAGATCAAAGTATGGCGACGACCACGATGATCAGGACGGCGATTCATGAAGTCGAGAGCGATGTCGAGTGAGTTGATATCGCTGTTGTAACTGTCGTTGATGAGAGTACAGCCGTGCTGACCCACCTTTACCTCCAGTCGCATCGCAACCGGTTCGAGCTGTGCCATACGCTTGTCGATGTCCTCGGCAGAGAGTCCGAGCTTGGAAGCGACAGTAGCACAGATGATGGAGTTCTGGATGGAAGCATCATCGATGAAAGGAATGGAGAAGCTATCCTCTACACCTTTATATATATAGTTGATGACGCTCACGCTCTGCTGCTTCTCTATCTTCTTGACATAGAAAGGAGCCTCAGGGTTCTTAAGCGACCAGAAGAGTTTCTCGCCTTTATAATCAGGATATTCAGCCACCACCTTGGTAATCACCTCATCATCGCCATCATAAACCACGGTTTCAGCATCATGGAAGAGGATGAGCTTCTCACGGCACTTCTCCTCCAGGGAAGAGAAGTTCTCCTGATGGGCAGAACCCACATTGGTAAGAACGGCGATGGCAGGCTGGATGATGTCACGAAGGGCAAGCATCTCGCCAGGCTGACTGATACCCGCCTCGAAGACACCTACCTGGGTCTGCTCGTTCATCAGCCAGACAGACAATGGCACACCTATCTGAGAATTGTAACTGCGAGGGCTGCGGGTAACGAACATGCTTGGCGAGAGCAGCTGATAGAGCCACTCCTTGACCATCGTCTTGCCATTGGAACCCGTAATACCCACGATAGGGATATTGAATTCATCACGATGGCGCTCAGCCAGACGCTGAAGAGCCTCCAGCGTATTGACCACCTTCAGGAAGTTAGCCTCCGGATAATCAGAAGCATAGCCTTTAGGGACATCAGTTACCACAAAGTTTTTCACACCTCTGCGATACAGTTCAGGGATGTAGTTATGACCATCATTGCGCTCAGACTTGAGTGCAAAAAACAGAGTTTCCTCTGGGAAACAAAGTGAACGACTATCGGTCAGGATAAAACCGATGTTGGTATCATTGTCTCCATAGCGACGCGCACCTATCAGTGTGGTTACCTTTTCAATAGTATATGTCATTGTCTTAATACTTTAAATGTTCTATATTATGCTTTTGGGCTTTCAGCCCTTCACTAACCCATACTTTTTCTCGAACAATCTTTTCCTTTCTTCCGTTCTGGCGATGAACTTCTGATGTTCCTCGCTATCGGGGTTGAAGGGCTTGTGTCCGAGGGCTTCCCGGATGGGACGCCAGTCTTCCAGAAACAGCTCGGCAGCCTTGCCGAAATAGGTTTCCCGGAATTTCTCCCAGATATATTCTACCGCCTGATTGCTCGGGTGCAGCATATCTTCCTTGTAGAAACGGTAATCACGAAGTTCATCGTTCATGATTTCGTAAGCAGGAAAATAGCTCACCACACCAGGGTTCGCCTTCACCAAGCGGTCTGCAGCCAACAGAAGCGTAGCTTTCGAAAGCTGACTTCCATGATAGCCGTATTTGGCATAACGGATGGGGCTTACGGTGATGATTACCTTTTCAGCTTTCAGTAAATCAATCGCCTTTTGCAGATACCCGGCACATTCCTCTTCACTCAGTTCCTTTTCCTCGAAAAGGCGCTGGGGTCGCTTCTGGCAGTTATCCACAATCTCGCCCGTTTCCTTCAGAATATACACGTGGTTCGTACCTAGCGTAAAGACTGCCACACGAGGATGCCCCCCGGTACATTTCTCTACCGTATGGAGAATGCTTGCCGGATTATACATCACACCGAAGGGATTCACCGTGGCACGGAAGCGATTCTCCACAAATCGGCGACCCAGATTGTCGGCAAAGCAACTGCCCACGAAGAGCATCTGCTCTGCCGGTTGTATCTCGAAGTCGGCCTTCGGAATATCAATTTCTGTTCGAAACATCATCTGTCTTCTTGCGCTTTTTGATTTCCACCCCTATACCTATTATAATAAGGAGTACCAGAACACCATAGCCGATATAAGCTACCATCTCTGTATTCTTGAGCGACTGAGGATGGAAGTCGAGTACCACCTTGTGGTTGCCCGGTTTCACGTTGATGGCACGGAGGATATAATCCACACGTCCCAGTTCTACAGGCTGACCATCTACGGTAGCAGTCCATCCAGGATAGTAAATCTCAGAGAAGACGATGACGCCGCCCTTGCTCGACTTCACCTCGTAGGTGAGGTTGTTTGGCTTATACTGGATCATCTTCACCACCGAAGTATCATCCTGCTTCACGCTCTGAGCCAACTGCTCCTTGAACTTGGCATCAGCCACCGCCACATGACGGAGGTTGACCTTTCCCACACCATCAATCTCCTCGTTGGCATTGTTGACATACTGCACCTCATCCACAAACCAGGCATTGCCGTAGGCATATGGGTTCTGTACAGGAACCGTCTGACCGCCCTGCAAAGGCAGGATGAAGTATTTGGTATTGAGCATGTTCAAAACCGGGAAGATGCTGTCTCCATTCACCTTAGTCATATCACCACCAGCCTCAGCCACAGCCTTCATCGTCTTCTGCATCTCAGGAGCAATATGTGCATCGATCATCTCCTGATAGCGACGGAGCTTAGCTGGATGATAACCGCCGATGCTCTTGTGGTAATAAGAGGTCTCATTCTCATTGAAGGTATTGGAAGCAAGATTGAGCACACGGTAATCGAGCGCCTTGTCGCGGCAGATAATCTTATCGGTCTCCGTCATCTGCTGAGGAGTATCGCGCACGTTCTTATCTACGAACATATCATCGTAGAGATAACGCTTGTTCACCATCCACATATCAACCAGACAGAGCACGGCGATGCCGGCAATCATATACTCAGCACCCAACTTCTTCATCTTGTAAAGCAGCAGAAAGGCTGAGCCGATGACGATGACCCAGAACGAGCGCCAGCAATCGGAAGTAAAGATACTCTTGCGAATCTCGATGAGATTGCTCATGATCGGTCCCTGGTATTCTGCCGGCAACTGCTGCAACGCCTGAGTTTCCTGAACGGAAATGAAATCAGGGAAGAAAACACCCGGCATCAGGGCAAAGAGCAGACAGAAGCCTGCCGTCAGACCAAAGCTGGCATATACCAGTTTGATCTTACTGGTGAGTATCTCCGGCTCATCGATGATTTTTTTCAAAGCCATCATGGCAAGCAACGGAATGGTGAACTCGGCTATCACGAGGATAGAAGCCACCGTTCGGAACTTGGCATACATCGGAATGTAATCAAGGAAGAAATCGGTGAACGGCATGAAGTTTCTACCCCAGGAGAGCAGGACGCTCAGGATGGTGGCAGCCAGCAATGCCCACTTCATCGGACCCTTGACAATAAACAAGCCGAGAACGAAGAGCATGCATACGAATGCTCCTACATATACAGGACCGCTCGTACCAGGCTGGTTGCCCCAGTACTGTCCGAGCTGCTGATAAATCTGCACGAAGTTAGGATCCGCCTTCTCCATCGCCTGCGTATTCTGGGCGAGAGGTACGGAAGCACCACCCTTGGCATCAGGAATCAGGAGCGTCCAGGTTTCATCAATACCATAGCTCCACTGGGTGATATAGTCTCTATCCAAACCACTGCTGGTCTGGTTAGCAGCATTCTTCTTCACCAGTTCGCTCTTTCCACGCATGGTTTCCTGACCATACTGCCAGGTATGATACAGGTTGGAGAGGTTGAGCGAGATACCGATGAGAGCACCCACGGCACATACCGCCGTTGCCTTGCCAAAACGGGCGAGTTCACCCTTCTTGATGGCATCTACCAGGAAGGCAATCACCATGAAGAGGATGATGAAGAGATAATAATAGGTCATCTGCACGTGGTTGGCATTCACCTCGAAAGCCGAGAAGATGGCGGTGAGGAGCAGACCTTTCAGATACTTACCCCGATAAGCCAGTACCACACCTGCAATCATAGGAGGCAGATAGGCCAAAGCCCATACCTTCCAGATATGACCTGCTGCAATGATAATAAAGAAGTAGGATGAGAATGCCCAGATGATGGAACCCAGCGCCGCCAGCGATTGTCGGAAATCGAAGGCACGGAGCATGATATAAAAGCCCAGGAGATAGACAAACACATACCATACATAATCAGGCAACCACAGATGATAAGCCTTCGTTACCTGGCTGAGCACCTGGGTACTGCCGTACGAAGGCGACATCTGATAGGTTGGCATACCACCAAACACAGAGTTGGTCCAACGGGTTGTCTCGCCAGTCTGCTGTTGGAAAAGCTCTTTCTCATGTCCCAATCCCTTGCTCGCCGCCGAGTCGTGTCGGAACAGAATTCGTCCGTCCATGTCGGCAGGCATGAAGTACACGAAAGAGATCACTGCAAAAACAATCACTACCAGAATATCCAGTAGATACTTCTTGAATAATTTCATCTTTTTCTATAAACGTTTATAATTTGGTGCAAAGATAATGAGAAATGAAGACACTACAAAATAATAGAAGAAACTTTTTACTTTTTTTATCGAAGAAAAGACGCAATAGGGTTTTCCCCCCATCATTATAGGGATTCTCACGCTGCAAGATGACCGAAAATTCATACCTTTGCACCAGATAATAATTAAAATCACATCAATATGAAAAGAATCGCATTTATCATGATGGCAATACTCCTGGCAGTGATTCCATCAACGGCTCAGAACTATAAGAATAGTAGATATTACAACAAGAAGACAGGACATCTCGACTACAGATACAACCACAGTTATGGTGCTCCATACTTCGGTTTCCGAATCGGTCCGGCATTCACCTACGTGAATTCGGATGATTCCCGTCTGGATGGCGGCGACTGGCAGACGGGCCTCAACGTAGGCGTAGTTGCCGGCATTCCGCTCACGGATACTGCGCCTCTGTATCTGGAGACGGGTCTCTCCTATATAGAAAAAGGTGGCAAGAAAGATCTGGTTTCCGGCAAAAAGATGACCTACGACCTCAACTACCTGCAGATTCCTGCGGTGTTGAAATACAAGTATGATGTAGATGACCACTTCTCCATCCAGCCACAATTCGGCGGTTACTTCGCAGTGGGTGTAGGTGGCAAGATCAAGAACTTTGCCGAGCGAGAGGCCCAGAGTTCCTTCCGCAGCGACAATTTCCGCCGTCTGGATGGTGGTCTGCGCATCGGTTGCGGCATCGGCTACGATATGTTCTATGCCGATCTCAGCTACGACATCGGTCTTGCCAACATCTGCCACGACAGTTTTGACAAATCGCATAATGGAGCTCTCTTGCTCAATTTCGGAGTGAACTTCTAATAGAACCATACATTTTTCGTAGTTTGCAATATAATAATGTAACATTCAGAACTTGCGAAACTTGGATAACATTTCTCTGCCTATTATAAAATATAGGTGGGGAAATGTTTTTTTATGGGATTTATTTTGTAACTTTGCACCCAAAATAGAAATAAATCAATATGAAAATAGGAATTATCGTTGCGATGGACAAGGAGTTCACGCAACTCAAGACATTATTGACAGAATCGCAGACTGAGCGAAAGAATCATAAGGACTTCGTCATCGGAAAGATCGGCGAGAATGAAGTAGTGATGCAGCAGTGCGGCATCGGAAAGGTGAACAGCGCCATCGGAGCTGTGGAAATGATTGACAATTACCACCCAGACCTCGTCATCTCTTCGGGTGTGGCTGGAGGCGCCGATATCAACCTCAATGTTACCGAAGTGGTGGTAGCTACCGACTGTGTATATCACGATGCTTACTGCGGCGACGAGTGCGAGTACGGTCAGATCCTCGGCATGCCAGCCACCTTCAACACCCCAAAGGAGTATGTTGAGAAGGCACTTGCCATCAATGAACTGCCAGACAACCAGCATCCAAAGATTCATGCCGGACAGATTGTAAGCGGAGAATGGTTCGTAGATAGCAAGGAGAAGATGCGCTCTATCCTGGAGCACTTCCCTCATGCCATGGCTGTGGATATGGAAAGCTGCTCCATCGCACAGACCTGCCACATCTACAAGACTCCTTTCATCTCCTTCCGCATCATCAGCGATGTGCCTCTGAAGGATACCAAGGCACAGCAGTACTTCGACTTCTGGGCTAAAATGGCAGAAGGATCATTCAATGTCACCAAGGCTTTCCTCGAAAGTCTGTAACATTCAAAGTAAAAAGTTCAATATTCAAAGTTCAAAGTAAAATGAATAAGATTCCAAGTTTTACCATCAATCATAACAAGTTACTCCGCGGCATCTACGTAAGCCGCAAGGACGAAGTAGGCGGAGAAGTCGTCACAACCTTCGATATCCGCATGAAGGTGCCTAATCAGGAGCCTTGCCTCCACAACGGTGCCATCCATACCATCGAACATCTGGCAGCCACCTACCTGCGCAACGATGAGGAATGGAAAGACCGCATCATCTACTGGGGGCCAATGGGATGCCTCACCGGCAACTACCTCCTCATCAAGGGCGACCTGGAGAGCAAGGACATCGTAGAACTGATGAAGCGCACCTTCCAGTTTGTAGCCGACTTCGAAGGAGAAATTCCTGGACAGGCAGCCAAGGATTGCGGTAACTATCTGCTCCACGACCTGCCTATGGCAAAGTATGAATCGAAAAAATATTTGGAAGAGGTGCTCAACTGCATCACCAAAGAGAATTTGATTTATCCTACACAAGACTAACCCTATACAAACGCCCGCAAAGCAAAATTGCGGGCGTTTATATTTAATTAACCAGAAAAGTTTTGTTACTATTTATAAAACTCCTATCTTTACAGATAAATCATTAGTAACTATCACCAATAGCATCAATAACTATTATATACATCTATTATTATGGTAAGATTAAAGTGTATCGATTTAAATACAACAACCATGAACATCAAAAAAGTTTTTATAGGGGTGTCCTTCGTCATGACTGCCATGGCTGGCCACTCCCAGAGTGTTTTCCAAGTAAAGCAGCAGTCGTTGCCTAATCCAGACAACGAGCCTACGGCTGTATTCCCTGTTCCAAGCGATCGCCAGATGAAATGGCAGGAGACTGAATTCTATGCCTTCTTCCATTATGGCATGAATACCTATACCAACAGAGAATGGGGACTCGGAAGTGAAGACGTAACCCTTTTTGCTCCTACCAAGAAGCCTAACCCTACTCAATGGCTCAAGGCCGTAAAGGCTGCAGGCATGAAGGGCGGTATCGCAGTAGTCAAGCATCATGACGGTTTCTGCCTCTGGCCTACATCTACAACTGACCATTCCATCGTCAATGCCGGCAATGAGAACGGTAAGACCACCAACATTCCTCGCGACTTTGCCAAGGCTGCACGCAACCTGGGTATGAAGTACGGCTTCTATGTTTCTCCATGGGATAGAAACAGCAAATACTACGGCACTGAGAAGTATGTAAACGATGTTTTCCTGCGCCAGTGCGCAGAGTTGGCACAGTATGGCAAAGACCAGTTTGAAATGTGGTTCGACGGTGCCAACGGTGGTGACGGATACTACGGCGGACGCAACACGACCGTGAACGTAGATCGTTCTACCTATTATGATATTCCTAACCTCAGAGACTCCATCCACAAGGTTTGCCCTGACATCATCCTCTGGGGTGTAGGTGCTGAGTCAAGATGGATTGGCAACGAGGCAGGATGGGCAGGCGAAACCAACTGGCTCACCGACGAAAGAGGTTATGCACCTGAAAGCAACGGTATGTATGGTACCGAAGACGGATGGCAGTGGGACCCGGGAGAGAGCGATGCCAAGCTCACCGACAAGGGATGGTTCTGGCACGAGGGCGAGAAGCCTCTCTCTGTAGAGCGCCTCTTCCAGATGTATCTGGAGACTGTAGGTAGAAATGCTACTCTGATCTTAAACTGCCCTCCAGACAAGAGCGGTTTGCTACCTGATATCGATGTTCGCGTCCTCAAGGATATGGGCAACATGATTCGTACCCGTCTGGGCAAAGACCTGGCACAGAAGGCAAAGGTTACCGTAAGCAATACCCGTCAGGCTGGTGCCAACCGCAACTATGCAGCCAAGAACCTGACTGATAACAACAAGAATACCTATTGGGCTACTGATGATGGCGTGAAGCAGGCTACCATCACCTTCAACTGGGACAAGCCACAGACCGTTCGCTATGTGGATGTGATGGAGTACATCCGCAAAGGTCAGCGAGTAAGAAAGTTCCATATCGAAATCTCTGAAGACGGAAAGACATGGAAACCTATCGCAGAGAAGTGCACAACTACCACCATCGGATACAAGCGCATCATCCCGTTGAACGGCAGCACATCAGACAGTTACGGCAAAGGCTATCAGGTAAAAGGTCTGAAGGTTGTCATCGACGACAGCAAGGCTTGTCCTTTGTTACATTCCATTAAAGTATTTTAAACTTTGACTCTACACTACGAATATGAAGAAATTACTCATAGCATTGTGTTTGTTACCATTGGCTGCAATGGGACAAGAAATTAAGTTCGACACCCAGGATTACAAATCTGTGGGAGTTTACGATAGATGGGAGCATTCCCCATTCCGCACAGGAGAACTGGCAGGCAACTGCGAGGTCGTGGATAATCCTGACCTCACCAACAATCCCAACAAGAAGGTGCTCGGCTTCCAGCGTTCACGACTGGCTTCCAACATCTTCGGTGCAAGAATTGATCTGAAGAAACCAATCGCACTGGGTCCTTCAGGAAAAGTGGTTCACGTATTGATCAACCGTCCGATGGAAGGAAGAGTGATGCTGGTAGGTCTCGGAAAGAGAAGAGACAGAGCCGGACAGTCTAACGAAGTGGAGCAGTTCTGGATCAAGTCAACCACTCCTGTTCCTGCCGGCCAGTGGGCTGACGCCGTATTCCCAATCAAGAGTGCAGAAGGTGTAGATATCTATAGCCTGGTAGTGGTTCCTCATGCTGAGTCACCTCACGAGATGAAGCAGGATGAAGTAGTATATATTGACGATATCAATATCCACCTGACCAACGCTCCTCGCATCACCTTGCTGAAGACCGAAGGTGATGCAAAGAAGAAGGCTCACAGCGAGTTTGTTTCTGTAACCGAGGCTAACCGCAACGGTATGGTGACCGCAGCAGATGGAACTACCCTCAACAACTACAAGGTGGCATACGGCAAGCCATTCAAGGTTAAGATGGTTCCAGCTCCAGGATTCACCTATGGTGACTTCACCATTACCCATGGTGATCAGATAGAATCGCTCAAGAAGACAGATATTGCCAAGGATGGCACCTATACCATTCCAGCCAAATGGATGGATGGCAACGTAACCATCGAGTGCATCTTTATTTCTACAAGCAAATAAAATCCTCTATATAAAAATAGGGTGTGTCATCAATTGATGCCACACCCTATTTTTATTGCTACCACTTCAGTTTTCCGTATTTCTCCTTATACCACAGCTGCCAGCCATTCACCAGGTTCTGCCAAACCACATAGGCACCCGGAGCTACGGCGGCAAGAGGATTCAGGAAAGTAAGAGTGAGCCAGATGCCCACAATGGTATTCTTCTGTCCCAAAGCCTGACCGGCACTGATGCTCGCATCATAATGTCTGCCCACCGCCTTACCAATGGCAAACTGGATGAGACAGACAAAGAGCGGAACAATGAGCAGCAAGGCAAGAATCCATCCCGAAACCTCGGCATGGAGGATATTGCGAACCGTCTCACCCATCAGGATAGTAAGGTTGAAGCACCACATATAGAAGCCCAAATCCTTCACGCTCTTCACCTTATCCACCCACTTAGGCAGAAACTTGCGGCTCAGCAAAGCCAGAAGCAAAGGAACCACCAGTACCGTGGTTACGTTTCGGAACACCATCGCACTCATAAAAAGAAAGGAAACATCTGCCCCCTTCTCCACCATCGGGAAAAGACAAGGAATGATAACCATCGTAAAGACATTGGCTATCACCGTATAAGTTGTCAACGAACCGATGCTGCCACCCAGTTTCTCAGTGACCACAGCCACGGCAGCCGCCGTAGGACAGATAAAACAGATGAAAGCTCCTTCGAGCACCAGTTTGGTTTCATAATTATCTCCGAATTCGAAGATAAGCACCACCATCATCAGTGCCAGACTGGTTCGGATGAGCTGCAGGATGAAATGCCAAGCCTTCGGTTTCATCTCCTTGATTTCAATCTTACAGAAGGTAACATAGAGCAAGGCAAAGAGCACCCACGGCATCATATCCACCAGCTTCGGTCCCACCGCATCGCCCAAAGGTTCCAAGAAAGGTACATTGGCGAAGATCAGATAGCCCACGGCTCCCAATACCAGGGAACAGGGCAACGAGAATTTCCTAAAGAATTTCCACAACCACATACGCATACATTCCAAATTAAAAATAAAGAATCATCTTTAAATAAAAAAAGAATCCCCTGCAAGCAGACTGCCTAGGCAATCGGCTAGAGGGGAATTCTCACGGATCCATTTATATATAAGCTATAGCTTAATCTTTATTACTACGCTTGCGCTCCAAGTGATCGAGAATCACCTTGCGCATACGCATACTCTTAGGAGTTACCTCTACGTATTCATCCTCGCGGATGTACTCCAGGCACTCCTCAAGGCTCATCACGGTCTTAGGAATCACGCGAGCCTTTTCGTCAGAACCAGAGGCACGGACGTTGGTCAACTGCTTTGCCTTGGTTACATTAACCACCAGGTCGTTGTCGTGAACATGCTCACCAACCACCTCGCCACCGTAAACCTCCTCACCTGGGTCGATGAAGAACTTACCGCGATCCTGCAACTTATCGATGGCGTAAGCATAGGCTGTACCAGTTTCCAGCGCTATCATGCTACCGTTGGAACGGCGGCTGATCTCGCCCTTGTATGGCTGATACTCCTTGAAACGGTGGGCCATGATAGCCTCACCCTGAGAAGCGGTGAGCACATTGGTACGAAGACCGATGATACCACGTGAAGGAATATCAAATTCGATATCCACACGCTCACCCATATTCAGCATAGAGGTCATATCACCCTTACGACGGGTAACCATATCAATCATCTTAGAAGCGAACTCCTCTGGAACGTTGATGGTCAACTCCTCGATAGGCTCACACTTCACACCATCAATCTCCTTGTAGATAACCTGAGGCTGACCTACCTGAAGCTCATAGCCCTCACGACGCATGGTCTCAACGAGCACAGAGAGATGGAGCACACCACGACCAGAAACAATCCACTTATCAGTAGTATCCTCGTAAGGCTGAACACGAAGAGCCAGGTTCTTCTCCAACTCCTTGTTCAAACGTTCCTGGATATGACGTGAAGTACAGAACTTACCCTCCTTACCGAAGAAAGGTGAATCGTTGATGGTGAAGAGCATACTCATGGTAGGCTCATCTACAGCGATTGGAGGAAGTGGCTCTGGGTTCTCGAAGTCGCAGATGGTATCACCAATCTCGAACTTCTCCAAACCGATAACGGCACAGATGTCACCAGAATCCACATGGTCTGTCTTCTTATGACCCATACCCTCGAAGGTATGGAGTTCCTTGATCTTAGTCTTCTCCTGAGTACCATCGCGATGGCAGATTGTGATGTTCATGCCATCCTTCAAAGTACCACGGTGTACACGACCTACGGCGATACGACCGGTGTAAGAGCTATAGTCAAGAGATGTGATCAAGAGCTGAGGAGTACCCTCCAACTGCTTAGGAGCAGGGATAATCTCCACAATCTTGTCGAGCAAATAATCAATGTTGTCTGTTGGCTTGTTGTAGTCCTCGCTCATCCAGCCATTCTTAGCTGAACCGTAAACTACAGTAAAGTCAAGCTGATCCTCAGTAGCATCGAGGTCGCACATCAGGTCGAACACCATTTCGTACACCTCTTCAGGGCGACAGTTAGGCTTATCTACCTTGTTAACGACAACGATAGGTTTCAGTCCGAGCTGCAACGCCTTCTGCAGCACGAAACGAGTCTGAGGCATAGGACCCTCGAAAGCATCGACGAGGAGGAGGCAACCATCTGCCATGTTGAGCACGCGCTCAACCTCACCACCGAAGTCAGAGTGTCCAGGAGTATCGAGGATATTAATCTTAGTACCTTTCCAATTGATAGATACATTCTTTGAGAGAATGGTGATACCACGCTCGCGCTCCAAGTCGTTGGAATCGAGCACTTCGCCGCTGTTATCCTGGCCGTCGCGGAACAGCTTACCGGCGAGCATCATCTTGTCGACCAATGTAGTCTTACCATGGTCAACGTGTGCAATAACTGCAATGTTTCTAATGTCTTGCATTTTAATTTTTACCTTAAATACTTAAATTTTGGGTGCAAAATTACAAAAAAATCCCGAAATGTTTGCATAATTCGGCAAAAAGTTGTATCTTTGCACCGCATTTTTAATGAAACCACCGTGAGGAAGGTCATCAGATGCACAAAATTAAACATATTCATATTTTATTAAATTAAGTTTTTACAGCTATGTATTTAGACAAAGCAAAAAAAGAAGAGATCTTTAGCAAGTACGGAAAGTCTAACTCTGATACTGGTTCAGCTGAGAGCCAGATAGCATTGTTCTCATACCGTATTGCTCATTTGACGGAACATGTTAAGAAGAACCGTAAAGATTATACTACAACACGTGCGTTGACACAGCTTGTAGGAAAGCGTCGTGCATTGCTCGATTACTTGTATGATCGCGACATCAATCGCTATCGTGCTATCATCAAGGCCCTCGGTCTTCGTAAGTAATCAGCTTAGGCAGACACATTGCTTAACAGAACAGAATCCCATCGTTCGCAAGAGCGGTGGGATTTTTCTTGCATAAAAAAAAGAATATGATTCATTTCTTAGAACAGCACTTTGTAGAACTTGTAACCACAAACCAGCATCATCTATCTGGCGCTGGCAACCATCCTGTTGCTCTACCAGACACCTGATACAGCCGTTTACAAAACTTTTCGCAGATCTAAAAGACTGATGGCAGGCTGAATGATATCGCCTACAACGCAGGTTTCTCCTCGCTGCCCTACTTTTCGAGCGTCTTTGCCAAATCAGAAGGCGACACGCCATCTGCCTGGATGAAAGAAATCAGCAGGAATAAAGAAAGATAAGAAACAGGAAACGGGCTGGGAGCGAAAAAACTCCTAGCCCGTTTTTGCATACTTACTAAATTTAAATTACCTGAGTATCTCCTTCAGCGGTTTCATCACGAATTCACGCTCCTCCATCAACGGATGAGGAACCTTGAAATCGGGCTCATCTATCACTAAGTCATCTATCATCAGGATATCAATGTCGATGATGCGGTCATGGTATTCGCTATCCACCGACTTCATGGTACGCCCCATTTCGCGCTCTATGCGCTGCGTAGCCTCCAGCACCTGGCGCGGGGCCATCGTGGTGAGAACCAGCACACAGGCATTGATATAGTCGTTGGGAGATGAATAGCCCCAAGGCTTGGTTTCGTAAAGAGCAGACTGGCGCTCTACCACACCAATCTGCTCTCCTATCTTTTCTATTACCTCGCGAATGTTGCGCTTTCGGTTGCCCAAATTCGTACCGAGACTTAAATATACCTGATACATACTTATTCACACTTTCATAAAATTGTGGATAACTAAGCTAAAACCTAGAATATCAACAACTTCTATGTGTATAAAAACTGTTTATACCACTGTTTAATCTGGAAGCATCAACAATGAATCACCATAGCAGCCAAACATATAGCCATTCTTCACAGCCATCTTGTATGCCTCGTAAACCAACTCGTAACCGCCAAAGGCTGCAGTACTCATCATCAGGGTTGACTCCGGATGATAGAAATTGACTACGGCACAGTCAGCAAGACCAAAATCGTATGGAGGGAAGATGAACTTGTTGGTCCATCCATCGAAAGCCTTCATCATACCATCGGTGCCTACAGCCGTTTCTGTTGCCTTCATCACACTGGTACCGATAGCGCAGACGCGATGGCCGGCAAGTTTGGTCTTGTTAACCAGATCGCATGCCTCCTGGCTGATCATCATCTGCTCAGAATCCATCTTGTGCTTTGTAAGATCCTCCACCTCAATATCGTGGAAGTTGCCCAAACCGCAATGCAGGGTGATATAAGCCTCGTTGATACCGTTGATTTCCATACGCTTCATCAGCTCGCGTGAGAAGTGAAGACCGGTAGCAGGAGCAGTAACAGCACCCTCTACCTCAGCGAAAACACACTGGAAATCGTCCATATCATCCTCTGTAGCGTGATGATCCTCACGTGCATCGATAACGTAGCGAGGAAGCGGAGCCTCGCCCAGAGCGAAGAGCGAACGCTTGAAGACATCATGATTGCCATCCTCATCATAGAGGAAACGGAGGGTACGGCCACGGCTGGTGGTATTGTCGATAACCTCGGCAACCATCTCGTTGACATCATCGAAGAAAAGCTTGTTGCCGATACGGATCTTGCGGGCAGGCTCTACCAATACGTCCCAAAGGCGCATCTCAGGATTGAGCTCACGGAGCAGGAACACCTCAATCTTGGCATCGGTCTTCTCCTTGGTACCATAAAGGCGCGCTGGGAATACCTTCGTATCATTGAAGATGAAGGTATCACCCTCTTCGAAGTAGTTGACGATATCCTTGAACTGCAGGAATACTGGATTGCCATCAGCATCCACCATATCCTTGCCATTCTCGTCCTTCTTATACATATCGATGGTTTCAGACTTCTTGTGGAGCACCATGAGTCGAGACTCGTCACGACGGGTAATCTCGAATGTACGTTCACCACTGGCAGTCTTGACCACACGCTTAGTCTTATGTGGATAAAGTGCCACCTGAGCAGCTGGCAACTTAAAGTTGAATTGTGATAGTTTCATGTGATATTATATCTCCTTTCTTAAGATGATTTACTATTAATGTCATATCTCGAAGTTCGAGCCTAGTTATTGGCAAGGCTGTCTTCTATCTCCTGTGCATCGAGCCATTCCTGGAAATAGTCAAAGTCGATACAGTTCTCTACCGAGAAGCTTCCAGCCTTGGTACGGCGGAGGGCTGTCAGGAAGGCACCGCTATCCAGGGCACGACCGATGTCGCGCGCCAGGGAACGGATGTAAGTACCCTTACCGCAAACCACACGGATGCTTGCCGTCTTCTCCTCATCGTTGTAATCGGTGAGTTCAATCTCATCCACACGCACGGTCTTAGGTTTCAGCTGCACCTCCTCGCCTGCTCTACGCAGGGCATATGAACGGTCGCCATTCACCTTTACGGCACTATAGGTAGGTGGAACCTGCTGAATCTCACCAACAAACTTCTTCAGCACCTCCTCTACCAGCTCACGGGTGATGTGCTTGGTAGGGAAAGTATGGTTTACACTGTGCTCCTTATCGTAGCTTGCCGTGGTAGCCCCCAACTGAAGGGTTGCCGTATATTCCTTGGTATGTGTCTGCAACTGCTCAATCTGCTTGGTACATTTACCCGTGCAGAGCACCAACACACCCGTAGCAAGGGGATCGAGCGTACCGGCATGTCCTATCTTCACCTTGAAGCCGAGTTTCTTGCTGAGCAGATAGCGAACGTGCGCCAATGCTCCAAAGCTCGACATGCGATAAGGCTTGTCGATGGCTATAATTTCTCCTTTTCTGAAATCCATATATTAAATGATTGAACAGATGATGGTAACGGCACCTGCAATAGCACAATAGATACCGAAATATACCAGCTTACCCTTCTTCACGATATTGATCATCCACTTACAAGCCAGACAACCTGATACGAATGCTGCCACGAAGCCCACAATCATAGGGAATGCATCGATGCCGCCAAGAGCCTCTTCTCCCTTCAGACCCTTCAGGAGGTCGAGCAATGCCTCACCCAAGATAGGAGGAATCACCATGAGGAATGAGAACTGAGCCATCTTCTCCTTCTTGTCACCCAGCAAAAGACCGGTAGCAATGGTAGTACCAGAGCGTGAAAGACCTGGCAATACTGAAAGTGCCTGACCGAGACCGATGATGAATGCATGCAGAGGAGAAATGTTCTCCTTCTGGCGTGGCTTGGCGAAGTAAGAGAAGGTAAGAAGACATGCTGTTACGAGAAGCATGATGCCCACGATGAGCAAGCCTGAACCGAACACTTCCTCTACCTTGTCCTTGAAGAACAGACCTACAACTCCTACAGGAATCATAGAGATAACGATATTGAGGGCATACTTTGTTTCCTCATTCATCTGGAACTTGAAGAGACCCTTCAGAATCCAGTCGATTTCCTTCCAAAGAATTACCAATGTACTCAGCACGGTAGCTACATGTACCATGATGGTAAAAGTCAAGTTATCCTCACCATTGATGCCAAAAAGATGGGCACCGATAGCCAAGTGACCACTACTACTTACAGGCAAATACTCTGTGAGACCCTGTATGAGTCCCAACACTAAAGCTTCAAACCAATTCATTGATTACTGATTATTTTTTATACCTTATTATATATAGGGAATTGCAAAGCCTACTCCCTTGTTTATTTACTTGATTGTCTTACCCTATTCGTCCTTAGGCTTGCGTATAACCGCATAGATAATCGAGAGGAAACCAAACAGGGTAACGGTTGGTGCCACTACAATACGGCGAGTACTGAAAATATCAGCATCGAAAGAGTGCTCGTTAGAGCCAGCGCCGCTCATCAGGAGGAAACCGATGATGACAATTGCCATACCAATTGCCAGCAAGATGAAGTTCATCTTGTCAAATGCTAAATTCTTCTTATCCATTATATATAATGTTTAATGTGTAATGTTTAATATGTAATGTGTCATGTGCAAAGTGCAATGTGCAAAGTTTAAATCTTATACAAATCTCCCGCCTTCATCTTGAGGAACTTGTTCACCGATATACTGGCACAGAGAGCTGTAATGATGATACCGAAGAGGAATACCGAACCACCTGTGATGGCAAGTTCCTGCCAGCCGAGCACATTGACCAGCTCCGGCTCGTGAACCGACCAGGCATAGAGGCATCCACCGAGGAAACCATCAGCAAGCAAAGCCGCTATCACACCCACCAATACAGCCCTCTTGATGAATGGCTTACGGATGAAGCCCCAGGATGCACCCACCAGCTTCATGGTATGGATGGTGAATCGGCGGGCATAAATGCCCAGTCTCACCGTATTGTTGATAAGCGAGAACGAGATAAAGGTAAGCAGTGCGGCTACGATAAGAAGTCCGATGCTTATCTTGGTGAGCGAATTGTTCACCTGTTCTATCAGGTCGTGCTGATAACTTACTTCCGTCACGCGCGAGTAGCTTTTCAGTTCCTTGGCTATCCACTTCAGGGAATCATTGTTGGCATAATCCGCCTGTGTCGTGATTTCGATAGATGGCTGGAAAGGATTCACACCGGCAAATTCGCTAGGATTGGTACCCAGATCGCGGGTAGCCTCCTTCAAAGCCTGTTCCTTGGTGATATAGGTCAGACCTTTCACGTAAGGACGAGCCTTCAAGCGCTTACACATCTGCAAGCCCTCAGGATTGGTAACATCCTGTTCGAGCATCACCTGTACCACCAGGTTCTCCTTGACATAGGAAGAGAGGTTTTTTCCCATCAATACGGAAAAGATGACCAATCCCAACAAAACAAGCACCATAGCGGTGCTGATACATAAAGTAACGACCTGCAATCCACGATGATTGCGAGGCTTATATTGTTTCTTTCTCATTTCTAAATCTATTAATTTTCAGACCGGAAGGGCGTAATTACCCAAATTGTTTGCAAAGATACACATAAACGAAGAGATAACAAAATAAAATTGCATTTATTTGCATTTATTACTACCATTAATAGAATTTGTTGCTAAGCTTAAATGATTTTTTCGTTCAACGACGTTGAATGTGCGTTCAGCAACGTTGAATGTGCGTTCAGCGACGCTGAACGGAGATTTCTATCAGGGATAGTATCCTTTTCCATGTATCACCGTGTATCACCGATACTATCACCCATACAATCAAACATAAAAAGGGCTAACCTCACGGCCAGCCCTTTCAAAATACTGAGTAAAATTCAAATAGGTATGACTTGAATTTTAATCAAAATAGAAACTAAAGGATCTAAATCCTTCAAAGCAAATTTTACATTTTAGTGATGACACCCTTCTCTGAACTCTCCAGGAACTGGATGATGTTCTGAATCT
>ERZ791833.73-NODE-73-length-55937-cov-19.5601_pt1 | contig 55937 bp, 68 predicted proteins | sample MGYA00510294_ERZ791833 | MGnify/ENA primary metagenome ERZ791833 (study PRJEB30046, sample SAMN00715270) | human gut metagenome | study: EMG produced TPA metagenomics assembly of the A metagenome-wide association study of gut microbiota in type 2...
GGCTGACGATCCTGCCGCTTTCGCGGCATTGGCCGGGGCGCTCGAGGCACAGCCCCGCCGCTTCACCATCCGGGAAGCTGTCCTTGCACCGCAGGAGATGATCCCTGCCGCCGAGGCCGTGGGCCGCATCTGCGCCGCACCGGCGGTCTCCTGCCCGCCTGCCATCCCCATCGTGGTCAGCGGTGAGACGGTCCCGCCGGAGGCCCTCCCCCTCTTTGCCCGCTATGGCATCGAGAAGGTGGCCGTTGTAAAAGAATAAAGTGCAAAAATCATTTTCGTACTCTTCAGCCTCTTTTTTCACTCTATATTCAGAGTCCCCCCTAAGATTCAGCTAAAAGTCCCGCACATTTCTTGACAGGCTTCGCATATTCTGGTTTAATAAAATTGGATAAAAGGGAGTAAAGGGCGCTCCACCTTATGGGAGCGCTGCATGGCAGCGTCAACACGGCAGAAATGCCCGATGTCATGTGTTCGCTTGAGACTTTTGTCACAGTAATTGGTGCTGTGGCGGAAGTCTCTTTTTTCGTCATTGCACCGCAGATTTCAAAGGAGGCAATGACATGGATTTCTGGAACGCATTCGCCAGTCTCTTTTCCAATTTCGGAAACCTGACCTGGCAGATGGTGGTGATGTGGGGCATCGGCGCCCTGCTCATCTACCTCGCCATCGCAAAAAAGATGGAGCCGAGCCTGCTTCTCCCCATGGGCTTCGGAGCCATCCTCGTCAACCTGCCCTTATCGGGCGCTATCACGCAGGGCGACACCGTCGGCCCCATCTCGGCTCTGTTTGAGGCCGGAATGTCCAACGAGCTGTTCCCCCTGCTGCTCTTCATCGGCATCGGTGCGATGATAGACTTCGGCCCGCTGCTCGAGAAGCCGTGGCTGATGCTCTTCGGCGCAGCGGCGCAGTTCGGCATCTTCTTCACCCTCTTCCTCGCGGGCTTCTTCTTCGATTTGAAGGACGCCGCTTCCATCGCCGTCATCGGCGCGGCAGACGGCCCCACGGCCATCTTCGTGGCCAACGTCCTGCACTCCCAGTACCTTGGTGCCATCATGGTGGCAGCTTACAGCTACATGGCGCTGGTTCCCATCGTGCAGCCGCCGGTCATCAAACTGCTGACCACCCAGAAGGAACGCCGCATCCGGATGCCCTACCAGAAGGGCAGTGTCAGCCAACTGACCAAGATCTTGTTCCCCATCGTCGTGACCATCATCGCCGGATTCGTGGCTCCGGCCAGTGTAGCACTGGTGGGCTTTCTGATGTTCGGTAACCTGCTGCGGGAGTGCGGTGTGCTGAACACCCTGAGTGAAACGGCGCAGAACGTCCTCGCAAACCTCATCACCATCGTGCTGGGCCTGACCGTGGCCGGCCAGATGACCGCTGACAAGTTCGTGCGGCCCGACACTCTGCTCATCCTTGCACTGGGCCTCGTGGCCTTTGTGTTTGACACCGCCGGCGGTGTGCTGTTCGCAAAGCTGGTGAATCTCTTCCTCCCGGAGGGCAAAAAGCTCAATCCCATGATCGGCGCAGCCGGCATCTCTGCCTTCCCCATGAGCGGACGCGTCGTCAACAAGCTGGGCCTCGAGGAGGACAACCAGAATTTCCTGCTGATGTACTCCATCAGTGTCAACGTCTCGGGCCAGATAGCCTCTGTCATCGCCGGCGGACTGCTGCTGACCCTGCTGAGCTAAAGGAGGGACTGATATGCTGCATCTTACTTCGTGGATGACGACTCTGCCCATCATGGTCATCGGGATGGTGAGCATCGTGCTGGTCATCGGCGTCATCGTGCTGGCCGTGATGCTTTTGAACAAGCTGACGAGCCGGAAATAACTGCAAAGGGCTGCTGTACCGTGTTGTACAGCAGCCCTTGTTTTATTTATCAGCCCACGCCTTTCAGATAGCCGCTCTTGGCGTTCTGCCCGGTGTCATCCGGCTCGTCGCAGCCGTCGTAAGGAGCATTCGGATCGTGAGCCTTTTTTTTGAAGGAAACATTCGATTTTGATGCCGTCGATAGACTGCAACAGCCCGCACAAAGCTTCTGTGCGGGCTGTGTTTCGTTACGTTTCCTGTGTATCTGCTTGCCGGTCAGGTGCTCGATGGTGATTTCATAAAACCGGACGGCCTTTGCAATTTCAGCCTCAATCTCCTCTGCACTGGAATAATATTTCGCCGGTGGGGCCGTTTTCTTGTTTTATCTGCTCCAGCAGGTCTTTTTGTCCTCATCGGTGATGGCACGGATGACATGGCAAGGATTGCCGACAGCCACCGAGTTATCGGGGATGTCCTTCACTACGACGCTGCCGCCGCCGATGACCACATTGCTGCCGATGGTCACGCCCGGCATCACCTGCACGCCTGCGCCGATCCAGACATTGTCCCCCACCGTGATAGGGTAGGCATACTCAAACCCGGCGTTGCGGCGCTCGAAGTCGATGGGGTGACCAGCGGTGTGGAAACCGCAGTCCGGCGCAACAAAGACGTTATCGCCGAATTTCACCTTAGCACAATCAAGGATGACCAGGTTGTGGTTGGCGTAGAAATTTTCGCCCAGTTCGATGTTGTAGCCATAATCGCACCAGAACGGCGCAGTGATGTAGAAATTCTCCCCCGTCTTGCCGAGAAGTTTCTTCAAGACCGCTCTCTGGCCCTCTTCGTTCGACGGGCGGAGCTGATTATACTCCCAGCACAACTCCTTGGCTGCGATGCGCTCATCGTGCAGCTCCTTGTTGTAGTTTGCGTCGTACATCTGATGGGCCAGCATCTTTTCTTTTTCGGTCATTTCTGTATCTCCTTCAAAAGCTTGGTATAGGAACACGCCAGACTGCCGCAAAGCACCCCGTACACCGCAGCACCTCGTCGTGGCATCAGTCGCCGTCCGACAGGTCGGAGTGGCAGATAATGCAGTTCCTCAGAACAGGTCGAGCATATTGTCCAGATAGATGGCTTCCCGGACATGCAGCTGGTATTCCGGTTTTGTCATGTAGTAGAGCAGAAATTCCAGTACCAGCGCACTGCCCAGTCCCCGGCCCTCGATCTTGAAGTTGGAAAATCCCATCGGCATATAGACATCCTGAATGTCCCTGATGCCGATAAACCCCGGATTTTCCATCGCCTTCGAGAAGCGGTAGCCTTCCTCCGCACCCGGTGCGGTACAGATGTGTTCGGGACAGGCTTCGCCGAGATTTTTTCGGCTGACATTCTCATAGCAGCGCTTTCTGTCCCGGCATCCGACCCAGCAGCACTCGTTGCAGAGAAATTCCACCTTGTCTTTCTGCGCCTGCGGCAGACTGTCCAGCTCTCCAAAGGCTTTGTTCAGCCGGAAGTCCGGCACCACATAGCGGAACTCTTCCCGGGCTGTCTCCGCCCGGAGCTGCTGAAACTCTGTCAGCACTTTCGTCGTGGAGGACACGAAATAAAGCTGCGGATAGTGCGTTTTCAGGTAGTCCATCAGCAGCTCCGAGTGGACGATGATGCCGCTCTGCACCTGGTTTTCTCGCTCAAACAGGGCGCAGAGGGCGTTGCACTTTTTATCCGAAAGATGTTCCTCCCGGAGGAGCGAGTTGCTGAAGGTCAGCCGCGCCGAGATGCCGTATTCCCGCGTCAGGGCAAGGACTTCTTTGGGGTCATGCTCCCCGAAGCCAGCCCGTCCCCCGCCCCAGACGCAGTCGGCTGGTGCGCCGTAGATGGAGCCGATGTCGCACCAGTCATAAAAGTATTCTCTGTGCGTCCGGAACAGAGGCAGGAACTCCCGGTACAGCTCGTAGAACTCGAACAATCCGGGCAGATGGTAATAGGCTTTTTCCTGTTTCATGGCGTATCCACCTTCCCGCAAGAGTTTTTTTCTATTATGCCATGAACGCAGTGAAATGGCATAATTGCGCATCCAAAGCCGGTTGCCACGCAGCTCCGCAGGAGCAAGCGGCGAAGCGCTGCGCATAAAACTAGAATATCGCGTTAGCGATATTCTACCACGTTTTCTCCCATTATAAAAGCCCCCGAAGAGTACAGCTTGATTTGTTCACTATGCCCTTCATCCGGCGGTTGATGTTGTTGGCAAAGCGGCGGACATAAAAGCGCTTGATGAACCGCGACGCCTGCACCAGCAGGGTGACGAGGATATAGGCCAGAACCAGCAGCGCCATTTGGGCCGCTGTTTCGCTGCCGCTCAGGATGTCCGCCAGGCACTGGGCCAGACGGCCCTCGAACCACGGGGTGGCCAGCAGGCCGATGTTATAGATGAGGCCCGACAGGGTCACGAAAGCCAGCGGGAGCCACTCGACCCGGAAATAGGAGAATATCCGGTCCGGGCGGAAGGTCTTCTCATTTTTCATCGGTCGTCTCCCCCCCCTGCGGCTTTTCGGAAGTGCGGGAAGCCCGCACGGCTCTCGGTCTTGGACGCCGTATAAAGTTTGTTCAGCGAAGTGGCAAAGGCGGCGGCTTCTTCCTCCGTCAGTACACTCGTCAGATACTCGTAAAAAGCGGCCTCAATTCCGGCCTTGGAGGATTTCAGGCTCTCGGCCTTTTCTGTGGGGAAAAGCAGCTGGCTCCGCCGGTCGTTCGGGGCGTCCTCGCGGGTCAGATAACCCTTCCCTTCCAGATTTTTGGTCCGCCGGGCGATAGCCGCCTTGTCTGCGTGCAGCAGTTCGGCCAGCTGGGCCTGCGTACAGCCGGGATGGTGGCGCAGCGCATGGATGAGGTCGATCTCCGCTGTGCCGACGCCCTCTTCCCGCATCGTGAGCAGGACGAGCTTTTCAGCCTCCCGCGCGATTTTTGTGATTTTTCGTTCGGTAATATCCATAGACAGCCTCCGGGTCTTATCTCAAGAAGATGTATCTACATCGTTGTATGTACAACCATTATGATACAAAACCACTCTTTGTCAAGAGCGGCAGTGGTTTTATTCATCAAAAAAATGTTCTTCCAGCATCAGGCACAGGCAGTGATAAATGGGCAGATGAAGCTCCTGTATCTGATAGGTCTCCTGCAGCGGCACCCGGATGCAGACGTCGCACAGCGGCAGCAGCGGGCTGTCTGCCCCGCCGGTCAGGCCGACCACTTTCATGCCCAGAGCGCGGGCCGTTACCGCCGCGTACAGGATGTTCTTGCTCTTTCCGCTGGTGGAGATGACCAGCAGCACATCTCCCGCCCTGCCATAGCCATTGACCTGCTGGGCAAAGCACATCAGCGGGGCGCAGTCGTTTGCATATGCCGTCGTGAGAGCCGGATGACCGTCCATAGCGATGGCCGGCAGTGCCTTCTGCAGATGCTGGACAAGGTCCGGCCCCAGTTCCGGGCTTTCCCGGAGAAGCCGTTCCGCCAGTGCCTCATCCAGCCTGCGGGTCTTCTTGAACCCCTTCATCAGCTCGCCCACGATATGCTCCGCATCCGCTGCCGAACCGCCGTTGCCTGCAATGAGGAGCTTGCCGCCCGCCTCGTAGCTGGCCGCGATGATCTGGTAGGCACCGTCGATCTCATCCCGCTGCCCGGCGAGGATGGGATAGCGCTGCAGCAGAAACTCGAGCTGCTTTTTTGCCCCGTCAGTCTGTTTCATCGTTTCTCTTCTCCTTCTTTTCCACGCAGCACCTGCTCCACGAAGTCGTATAAGGATGGTGCCGTCCTCTCCTGCCCCAGCTCCGGCGGTGTCCCGTCGGCACAGAGCAGCGCCGTCCTGCACCCCGCATTTTTTCCGGCGAGGACGTCATTTTTCCCGTCTCCTACCATCCAGGAGCGGCTCAAGTCGATGTTGAACCGCTGTGCTGCATCCAGCAGCATCCCCGGCGCGGGCTTGCGGCAGCTGCAATGGATTTTCAGCTCCGGCCTTTCGCCGGGAAATCCCTTGTCCGGGTGGTGGGGGCAGTAATAAATAGCATCCAGCCACGCACCCTCCCGGCCAAGCAGGGTCTCCATCTTGCAGTGGATGGCTTCCAGCTGCTCTTCCGTCACCTCGCCCCGGGCGATGACCGGCTGATTCGTCACCACGACAGCAAGCCAGCCCAGCTCGTTGATTTTGCGGACAGCCTGTGCCACGCCGGGCAGAAGCTCAAACTCGTCGATATTCCGCAGAAAGCCAACGTATCGGTTGATGGTCCCGTCCCGGTCCAAAAAGACGGCTTTCTGCTTCCGGCGCAGATTCCGCGCCGCCGCATGGCCGCTGCGCACATCCTCGCAGACTGCCGCATAGCGCTCCGGCGTTCCCATATCCTTGACGTACTCCGGGCTGTCGTAACAGAGCAGCTGCCCCGTCCCCGCCAGCGGCTTCAATATCTGCCGGTCCAAGTCTACCTTTCCCGCCGGGATGTCTCCTTCCAGCAGCTTCGGGCTGAGGATGTGCAGCCCCGCATTGACCCGGTTGCGGTAATACTGCGGGCGGGCATCCTCCTTGGTCAGCCACTGGATCACCCGCTGCTCGCTGTCCGCCACGATGAGGCCGCTGTCATAAGGGTGGCCGTTCGGGTGGGTGAACAGGGTGGCCAGCCCGCCATGAACCTTGTGGAACGCCGCAAAGCGCTGCAGATCTACATCGAACATCACGTCTCCGTTCAGCAGCAGAAAATCTTCGTCCAGCCGGTCCCGGATGCGGAACAGCGCGCCCGCATTCCCCAGCGGCTCTTTCTCCACAAAATACTCGATGTGAACGCCGAAGGGCTGGCCCGTCTGCGGCGAGCATCCGCTGCCGTCGCCGAAGTACTCCATGATGGCCGGGGCCAGATGCCCCACTGTGATGAGCACATCCGTCACGCCCTGCTCCCGCAGGGATCCCAGCTCCCGCTCCAGCACAGGACGCCCGTCAATGGGCAGCATCGGCTTGGGGAGATTCCCTGCCAGCGCGGCGATGCGGGTGCCGCGGCCTCCGGCCATGATAACAGCTTTCATAATGCCGGCTCCTCCTCGGGCGCATAGTAGATGACCCGCGTGCCACCGTTTTCAAAGCGGAACGGGATATAAAGCAGCTCCTGCATGGCCTGGCGCACGGCGGCCTGATGTTCCGGCTCCACGTAAAATACCAGAAATCCGCCGCCGCCCGCGCCCAGCAGTTTTCCGCCCAGCGCACCGGCGGCAATGCCTCTGGCGTACAGCGCGTCGATGCAGTCGGTAGAGACTGCTGCGCCGGTGCCGCGCTTCAGCTTCCAGGTGTGGTCCAGCAGACGGCCAAATTCGTTCAGGTCTGCCTGCTCGTCGGTCAGGATGGCTTCGGCTTCATCCACGAGCGCCAGCATCTCCTGCAGCCGCGCAAGCTTGTCTGCCCCGTTCCGGCTGTTGTTGAGCTGCTGGATCTCCGCCGAGAAACGGGTAAATCCGGTAAAGAACATCATCAATCTGCCGTTCAGACGCCTTTTGCGCTCCGGCGACAGCAGGACTGGGCGCACTTCGTACCCGTCCGCGCTGAAATCAATGCGGTTGAAGCCGCCGAACGCCGCCGCGATCTGGTCCTGCCAGCCGCCGGCCTCTGCACAGAGCACCCGCTCCAGATAGATGGCCTCCTTGGCCAGTTTTTCCTTGCTGGCATACTGCCCTTTCAGCGCGTAGAATGCGTTCAGCATCCCGACGGCAAATGAGCTGGACGTTCCCAGTCCGGACCGCGCCGGAAGGTCGGCCTCGTAGGTCAGCCGGATATGATGCATATCCAGCATCTTCATTGCGTTCCGGATGGCCGGATGCTCGATCTCTTCCAGGCTGTTCACCCGCTCGGTCTTTGCGTAGGAAAGCTCCGTCGCGTAGGAAAAGAAGGGCGGCAGATGCCGGACGTTGACATAGCAGTATTTGTCGAACGTCGTGGAGAGCACAGCCCCGCCATATTCGCGGAAAAAGCTCTCCATGTCCGTTCCGCCGCCAAAGAAGGACATCCGGAAAGGTGTTTTGGTAATGATCATCTTCTGTCACTCATTTCACATCTGAATCGTGTTCCGGTCCGGCATTCCGGTACTTCCATGCCAGACGGAATATCTGCATATCATCCACAAAATAGCGGTGGAACAGCCGTTTCGGCTCCTTCACAAAGCGGTAGAACCATTCCAGTCCATTCTCGCTGAACACCTTCGGGGCGCGCTTGATATTGCCTGCCAGAAAATCCACTGTGGCACCGGCGCAGAGCGTGACGCCCGATGCACAGTCGCGGTAATGTTCGCTGACCCATTTTTCCTGCTTGGGGCAGCCAAAACAGGCCAGCAGGATGTCGGGCTTCACCTTTTGCAGCTTCTCTCGGATATATGCTACCTCCTCCGGCTTTTTCTCAAATCCCATGCTGGGCGAGAGTGCGCCCGCCATCACCAGACCCGGATAACGGGCCTTGATGTTTTCTGCTGCCTTGCGGGCCGCGTCTTCTTTTCCGCCCAGCACAAAGACAGAGCGGCCTTCCTTTGCCGCAGCCTGCAGCAATGTCGGCACGAGGTCAGAGCCGGACACTTTCATCTTCAGCGGTCGGCCATACAGCTTCGAGATCCAGATGAGCGGCTGCCCATCCACCAGCGTCAGGTCTGCGTTGTCGGTGATCTGCCGCAGCACAGGGTCTGTCTCCATCTTCACCACGACATCCACGTTGACTTCCACCACATAGGCCGGGGTCTGTTCCCGTATCTTCTGCAGCAGAAATTCCACCGCTTCGTCCAGCGTGACGTTGTTGACATAGGTATTCAGCAGCCGCATTTTTTCCATTGTTGTTACCCTCTATCGTTATTCTGATGAGCACCGCCGAGTTTTTGAAGTGCAGTCATCAGGAGTTCGTTTTTGGTATGGTACAGATAAAGCACAGACAGGATGCAGTAGACGCTTCCTCCCACGATAATTTCCAGCAGGAGCCAGGAGACTGTGATCTCGGCCCGTTGGTCGAGCACCCGGACAGCCCCATACATCAGAAGACCGGCCATTCCAAAGAAGGCTGTGCTTTTCAGGTAGGCCAGGATGTCGATTCGTTTTTTCACCGCAAGACACTGGGCAGCGCAGACGACGCCCTCGGCGATCACCGTACCCACTGCGGCACCCAGCGCTCCGCAGCGCGGGATGAGCAGCGAATTTGCTGTCAGATTGGACACTGCGCCCAGGATGACCGAGAGGATATAAGCTCCGTCCATCCCGTTCGGGATAAGGTACTGCATCCGTATCACATTGGCAAAACCCGAGAAGGGAATGGAGAGGGCCAGAGCGCTCAGGATATAGGCACAGGGCGCGAAATCCTCGCCCCAGAAGATGGGCGCAAAGAGCCGCGAGACGCTGACGATGCCCAGTGCGATGGCAAAGGCGATGGCCATGATGGCATCCACCGACAGCTTCATGTACCGCTGGCTCTCCCTGAGGTCGCCGTCCGAGAACAGCTTGGTCATCCGTGGCATCATCACGGTGCCAAAGGCCGTGATGACCGAGCTGGCGCAGAGGATGATGCGCTCAGACGCTTCGTAGAAGCCCATCTGCGCATTGGTGCTCATGGCGCCCAGCATCAGCTTGTCCATCATGGTGTACAGGCTGACGGCCACCACCGGGATAAAGAGGATGAGCATCGGCTTTACATGGGCCAGGACCCTCCCGCCGTCGAAGACCGGTCTGCCGACGAGCTTCCGGGCGTAAAACCAGAGGAGGAGCTGGTTGATAAAAGTGCCTCCGCTCATGATAAGGCAGTATTTCAGCAGGTCGCCCGGTTCCCGTATCATCAGGAACACCGCTGCCGTGGTCAGTATCTTAACGACCATGCTGCACGTCGTGGTCTTCTTGAACTGCTCCATGCCGAACAGAAACCAGCTGATGTCGAGCATGGAATCCACGATGAGGATGGCCTGCACCGCCGTGACAGCCTGGTCTTCCCGGACGAAGAAGAATGTATATCCGAGATAAACGATGAGCATCAGCAGAGACGCCAGGAACTGGACGGAATAGATGCTCCAGAACCAGATATTCAAATCGCCTGTATCCCGATGCATCGAGATCTCGCGGTTGCCGTAATTCTTGACGCCCAGCATCCCAAATAAACCGAAATAGGTCGCCAGTGTGCGGGAGTAGGAGTATACGCCCAGCATATCCGCACCCAGCATCCGGGAGATGAACGGTGCCGTGAACAGCGGCAGCAGCATGGCAAACAGCTCATAGGAGACCTGATAGAGGATGTTGCCTATGATATTTGGTTTTTTCACAGGGTCTCTCCCCCTTTCTCCCGGCGTCGTTCATTATCCTTTCAGCACCTGCTCCAGATACTGCCGGGCCGTCTTCTGACTGGTCATTTCCCGGATGGTCTTCAGGCCCGCGTAGGCAGCCGCCTGATTTTCTGCCGCAGGAGCCTGTGCAATGGCGTCCAGACGCGCTCTCAGCTCCTCCGCATTTCCGGGCTCTACCAGATAGCCGTTTTTCCCGTCCACAAGGATGCCGTCGATGCCCTCATTCCTCGAGCCGATGGCGACGCACCCTTGAGACATCGCTTCCAGATAGACCAGCCCCAGCGTTTCCGGGCTGCTGATCATCACGAACACCTCCGCTTTCCGGAACTCCTCCAGCGTCTGCTCCCTTGTCAACCGGCCAGTGAAGCGGCAGGAGTCCGCAATGCCAAGTTTTTCTGCCAGACGGATGCAGGGCTGCAGGCACACGCCATCTCCGATGATGGTGAACTCAAACGGGCGCTTGTCTTTCCAGCTGCTCAGCGCCGTCAGGACGGCGTCCACATTTTTGTCCGGAAGCAGATTTCCCGCATAGACGACCCGCATGGGGTGCGGTCCCTCTGCCCATTTTTTCCGGAACTCCTCGTCCGTCATGATGATGTCTTCGTCAATGCCGGACTGTGCCAGAAAAGTCGTCCTGATGCCGGTCTTCGCCAGCTTTTTCTGCAGCTGGCTCGTGCGGGCGCCCAGCACATCGTAGGTCTTGCGGAGAGTCGGGCAGACTTCCGGCTTTGCCAGCACCGTTCCCAGGTCGGTCTTATGGAAAACAGCCGCCTTTTTGCAGTGGATGTCCAGCCTCTCCACGATACCGACATAATTGGTCGGGAAATGCACCAGTAGAACATCCGGCTCATATTCCTTCTCGTGGAAATACTGGTTGATGGCCACAGCCATCTTCTTCTGCTGCACCGGCAGATACCACTTGGCGTTCCGGAGCCAGAACTGCTCTTCCAGCAGAAGCACCCTGACGCCTTCGTTGTTCGGACACTCCTGTATCTTTCCGTAACGCCGGAAATCGTGCTTTCCCAGCTCCTTGACCAGCTCCCGGAAATAGTGTCCGTAGCAGTGCAGCACCGTCACCTGATGGCCCTGCTTCACCCACTCCCGTGCGATGTAGTGAACCGCAGAGGTGTCCCGCAGCAGATCTTTCCTCTCGGGGTGTGGGTAAAATGTCGTTATGACCAGAATCTTCATTGTTTTTCTCCCGCAGCGATGGACAAAAATGCATCCGCACAGGGTTTCCAGTTGTAGCGCTGCACCGTTCGGGCCGCACTCTCATGGAGCGCCTCTCTCGACGGATGCTCGGCCAGCAGCCAGTTTTTCACGTCCTCGTAATCGCGGCACAGCTTGTGTCCGGGCATATCCTGCAGCGTCACCGACGGCCCCGGGGCCACCAGCGCCGCAACTGAGACTTCATAGTACATGGCCTCCAGAATCGCCATGCCGAAGATCTCCGTCCGGCAGAGATTGACAAAGTAATCCGCAGCAGCGTAAATTTTCCAGATCTGGTCGTTGGGTATCCGGTCGATAAGGATAATATCCGCTGCCCATTCGCAGGCCGCTATCCTGGCTTTCAGCTCATCACTCTGGATGCCCTCTCCTACCAGGAGCAGCTTACAGGGCTTCTGCCTGCGGACCTCCCGATAAATATCCACCAGTTCCAGCGGATTTTTCTCCGGTCCCATTCTTCCGACGGTACAGATGACGGTATCCTCCGGCATCAACCCCAGTTCCCGGCGCAGCTGCGCCCGGTCGTACTCCCGGAAGTTGGACTTCATGACAGAGAAATCCAGCCCCACCGGAGCCACCGTCACATCCTTTACTCCGAGCTGCAGAAGCTCCTGCCGCACTTCTTCGATTTTGGAGATGACCGGCCCGCGCCGGAACCAGCGCAGCGTCCCCATATGAAACAGGGCATTCATCACGAATCCGTGGACGCCCCCGCTGCTGCTGTGCGTTCTGCCGATATACGGCACGAGCTTTATCCCATGCCGCACACAGAAGCGATGGATGTGCGGAAGAAAGATTTGATTATCCGCAAAGCAGAGCGCCGCATCCATGTCCGGGTCCAAAACTGCCGTGTCCAGACAGCCATGGGCACCAAAAGAAGAGACCGGGATGTACAGGATGGACAGCCGGTCGCCCAGCTCCACACGCTCTGCTTCGCCTGCGCCCTCTTTTTTCACGCACTTATAAATGGTGACCGCGTGGCCCTGCCGCACCAGTTCCCGGCCCAGACCGATCTCCTGAGTATTGTAAAATCCTCTTCGTCCAAACCCATTGATCATGGTGCAGATGATTCCAAGCTTCATGCGAACTCCTATCACTTTCTGTTTCTCAGTTTCCATACCGCCAGTTCCAGCTTCGGGGAGATGCAGGACAGCAGCACCGAAAGCTTCTGGCTGCGTCCGGAGTTTTCATCCCTGAAAAACAGACTCGCTCCCCGGCGAAGGATGCCCTTGAGCCGGGCATGATCGGCTCCATGGTAGCCTGCCGCTTCCATCGAGCGCAGGACGATGCCCGCTTCCCGGACTTCATGGAGACGGCAGGCTGCGGTCACAGCATCGTCCTTATACAGGTCTGCCATATATTCCGTCATCTCAAAAACGCTCATCCATTTCGGGTCATACGCCTTCCTGCCGGAATACCGGCCTCGGTTTGCGCCGCCGCTGACCTGACGGTAGCAGTACAGGCATTCCTCTGTGACGCAGACCCGGCTGCAATGGTAGAGATAGCTTCCCACAAACATGGTGTCCTCACAGGCCGGATAGTCCGCGTGGAACCGGATGTCGTTTTCCCGGATGAGCTGCAGATCGAAGAGCTTGTTCCAGATATAGCCGTTGAAGCTGTTATACCCCATCAGCAGCTGCATCGCCTCCCGGCGGTCCACAACTGCAGCTTTCAGTGTCTTTACCTGAGGCGGGTGCTCCACGCCGACCGCCTCAAAGCAGCAGGATGCCAGCTGACCGTCTCCGGCCTCAAGCGCAGCCTCCATCTTTTCGAGGAAGTCCGGGTGGTACCAGTCGTCTCCGTCCAGAAAAGCGGCGTACCTTCCTTTGCTGTGGTCTAGACCTGTATTTCTCGCCGCAGCGACCCCCTGATTCTTCTGATGAAACGGAACGATGCGGCGGTCGGTCTGTGCCAGCCGGTCCACGATCTCGCCGCTTTTGTCCTTTGAGCCGTCATCCACTAAGAGCAGCTCGAAATTTTCATAGGTCTGTGCCAGCACCGAACGAATGCACTGCTCCAGATACACTTCGACATTATAAATCGGCACGACCACCGTGATGAGAGGCTTCTCGTTCATCGTTCTTTCTCCTTCGGAGCTGTTTTCGGTCGGGGATATGATTGCACGCAACTGCGAGCAGAATAAAGAACATCACCACGCGGTACGCATACGCATTTTCGAAAATGCGCTCCGTCAGTCCGCAGAGCATCAGGTAAAAGAAGAGCGAACTGACCCGCATATACTCATTGAGCTTCATGTTTTTTGCATACCGCATGGAGCCAACGATGGCAAGGAAGTAAGAGGCGATGCCAAACAGACCGATATTCAGCCAGAGTTCCATGATCTGGTTGTGCGCACCGGTGGACATTCTGCTGAAATAGGATTTGTGGTTGTACATCAGGTGCAGCTTCTTCACGTTCGACTTGTTCATCCAGAACTGGCCGTAGCCGTAGCCTGTGAGCATATTGTGCTGCTGCATGAACTTGTAAATACCGTTCCACAGCTCTGTGCGTCCCGTCAGCGTCGCGTCCTTGCCCATGCTTTCCAGCAGAGGGGCAAACAGCGGCAGGATGGTAAAGGCAAACACCAGAAAGCCCACACTGCCCGCAACATAGAGCCATCCCAGCGGGAGCCGCAGGTCACGCAATTTCCGGAAGACCAGGAAATACATCGGGAGCAGCATGGAGATGAGCAGTGCGCCCGTCGCCTTGGCCATCAGCAGCAGGATGCCCTGAAATGCGATGGCGGCAAGCCAGAACGGCGAGAGATTCTTTTCTTCCTCCGCCTCACTGACGATATGGAGGAACATCACGATAAGGCCGAAGGCAAGCTCCGACGCCAGTGCATTTTTTGCCTCATACACGCCTCTGAGCGCGTGGGAATAAGTATCGCCAGACTGGAAGGCGATGCCGGGCCGCAGGACGATGATGCCGACAATGGCCAGGTCAAGCAGCACCTGTGCGTAGGAAAACAGTTTCAGGATACGGTTCAGCGTGAAATGCTCCACCAGCCATATCGCAAACAGGATGGTCACAGAAAGCCGCAGACTCGTCACCACCTGCGCCTTCGGCACATCGGTCACCAGCATCGACTCCGCAAATGTAAATATCATGAACTGGTATATCGCCCGGTATTTCGGCTTCATATCCAGCAGCTTGACATCCATGACAGTCTCTCCGCTGGACGTCAGCATGATCACGATCTGCATCAGAAAGGAGAGGTACTCGTACAGCGTCTCTATAAAACCGCCAAATACCTGGCGGTAGGTCCCCGGAAAGCCGATGCTGCCCAGAAAGATGAAGACGATGACGATCTCCGTCCGGAATTGTGTGAGGTCACTTTTCTGTTTCATGGATGCACGCTGATGCTCACAGCCGCTGCCGCGAACGGAGCCCGACTCCTTTCCTGCAAAATCACAGCCGCCAGAACCGCATTCCGGATGCTTTCATATTCTTTACGGGATAGATGCCTTTGACGTCGATGAGCACCTTCTGGCCGTCCGGGACGTCCCGGTACAGGGCTTTCAGCTCTTCCACCGACAGAGCGCGGAACTGCTCATGGGCGACTGCCGCAATGATGCAGTCTGCCTCCCGGACGTCCGAAAGGTCCACCAGCTCTACGCCGTAAAAGCGCTTAGCCTCTTCCCTGTCCGCCCAGGGGTCCACGACCACAGGCTCTATCCCGTAGGTGCCAAGCTGCTTGATGATGTCCACCACCTTGGTGTTCCGGATGTCCGGGCAGCCCTCCTTGAAGGTCAGGCCCAGAACGACCACCTTCGCCGCTTTAGGCGTCTGCCCGGCCAGAATCATCTGCTTGACGGCCTTGTCGGCGATATAGGCGCCCATATTGTCGTTGAGGATGCGTCCGTTCAGGATGATCTGGCTGTGGTAGCCCAGCTTTTCGGCTTCATAGGTGAAGTAATAGGGGTCCACGCCGATGCAGTGGCCGCCCACCAGTCCCGGCCGGAACCCAAGCGCATTCCACTTGGTGTTCATGCCGTCCACGACCTCGTTGGTGTCGATGTCCATCCTGTCAAACACCATCGCCAGCTCGTTCATAAAAGCGATGTTGATGTCGCGCTGGCTGTTCTCCACGACCTTGATGGCCTCTGCCGTCCGGATGTTCGACACGGGATAGGTCCCCACCTCGATGACAATATCGTAGATATGCTGGATCTCTTCCAGAGACTCTTCGTCCATACCGGAAACGATTTTCCGGATGTTTTCCAGCCGATGGGCCTTATCACCGGGGTTGATGCGCTCCGGGCTGTAGCCGATCTTGAAATCGGTGCCGCAGACCATGCCGGAGCCTTTTTCCAGGATGGGGATGCAGACATTCTCGGTGCAGCCCGGGTAGACCGTGGACTCATATACCACGATGGCACCCTTTTTCAGGTTCCGGCCCACGATCTCCGACGCACCGATCACCGGGGTCAGGTCTGGCGTATGGTCAAAGTTCACCGGCGTCGGCACAGCCACCACGATGAAGTCGGCCTTCCGGAGCTGCTGTTCCTCGTCCGTGAACTGCACGGTGGTGTTCCGTACCTGCTCGTCGCCCACTTCCTTCGTCGGGTCTGCGCCGGAGCGGTAGGCTTCTATTTTTTTGCTGTTGGTGTCAAAGCCAATGACATTCAGGCCCTTCTTTGCAAATGCCACCGCAATAGGCATTCCCACATAACCAAGACCGACCACAGCCAGCACTGCTTCTTTGGCAATCAATTTCTCATACAGCGACATGATATTTCTCCTCATCCTGCTCGTCATAGCCGGGCATACTCCATTTTCTGCACGCTTCCCGCACGGCTGCGGACCAGTGGTTCCAGTGCTTTTCCCCGTGCAGCGACCTTTCCGTCCGGCAGATGCTCCTTCTTTTCCCGGTCGATGAGCACACCGTCCGAATCATGATCCGGGTGTACCATCATTTCCGAGATGCCGGGAAGCGTTTTCTCATACATCCGGATGCTCTCAAAATGCTCCGGGCTGCGGAAGCCGTTCTGCCTCAGCCGTATCCCATAGATGTGGGCATACAGCCCATTCCACAGCTTGAATCTGCCCCGGACATTCTTGTGACATCTCACGCGGCAGATGCCATGCTCCCGGCAGACCCGAAAAAAAATCGGTGCAAGCATCCAGTTCCAGTGGATGTGGTGGTGGGAATCGGCATGGGTAAGTTCTATCCCTCCGGCAATGAGCCGTTCCATCTGTGCCGTCAATTCTTCGTAGATGTCCTGCTTATCCTGCGGGGAAAGGCGGCGGAAGTAGTTCGAGCGGGTCTTGAAATAATCGGTAAACCGCCCATTTGAGACAAATTTCGCATTTTTCCGCATCGCAGGTGTCAGGGCAGGGCCTTCCGTCAGGTTCAGATGCGCTCCGATATGGCCCCGCATTTCGGGAGCCATTGCGAATGCAAGCTCCATCGCTTCCCCGTTCGCCACCATCGTTGTGTCGGTTATCAGGCCCTTCTGAAAAGCCTCATAGATGGCTCTTGTACACGATTCGGTCTGACCGAAATCATCCGCGTTGATGATGACTGCATACTCATCCTTTTTCATGCCTGTACCTTCCTGTGCCGTTATTTTCTGCTGCTGTGGTGGACGATTTTGTACAGCACCAGGCCCAGAAGAGCGCCGAACGTGTTTGCCAGAATATCGTCCACATCGCAGTTTCCCAGCCGGAAGATGAGCTGACAGCTCTCGATGATGGTCGAGAGCATCACGCCGATGCCCAGCACCTGAGCGGCATCGCCCAGCTTCCGGGGATGCATCTGCACGAACAGATAGCCCAGCGGCATGAACATCACGACGTTCAGGATCATGTGGTTCAGCTCTTCCACATCCCCTTCCAGCAGGAAGCTTTTTACCGAGGCGAACAGCTCCGTCTGCAAGACGGTCTCCGTCCGGGTCTGCCGGGTGATGAGGGTCACCACAAGAATCGCAAGAATGTAGAGGACGAACAGCACCGCGTACTGAGGCTTTATCTCTCCGCGGCTGTGGGAAACAGTCAGGATGACGTTTCCGATCTCCACCAGAGCAAAGAGCAGGCAGAGCGTATACAGCACCATTCCGAGGTCACACGACATATAGGCTGCCACTGTAAACCCGCCCGCAAAGCAGGAGTATACAAAAAACAGGACCACCCGTATCATCATCCGATTGCCCGGGGCGGCAGATTCGGGGACGGTCCGCTTTGCAAGCAGATAAAATCCCACAAGATACAGGATGATTGCTAACAGGATGGTCATGTTATTTTCCTCTTACTCTTTCCCAGTTCCGGCCTTCCTGCGGCATACCGCCGGGAACCTTCTGCCCAAAAGCAGGATGACAGCCTGCGCTGTCATCCTGTGCTCAATGCTTTGTTTTTTTGCCGAAAATGCCAAGCCCCCTGCGGGACGACGGCTTTCCGTGCTTTTCTACTGCGGCATCCGATCCTGCCTTATAGATATATTTGTGTTCCGGAGCAGACTTGCGCTCGTGTTTGGGTGCCGGTGCCGCTTTTTGTTCAGGTTCCGGCGGCAGCTCTGCCGGGAGCGGCTGCTCCAGAGGAGCCATGTCAGCTTCGGCCTTCTCAGGCTCGGCCCAGATCTCTTCCGTTTTCTGCAGTTCCGGCTCTGCTGCGGCAGATTCTTCCGGCTTTTCAAACACAGGCGGCTCCGGAGAGATGCTGCTTTCTTCCTCGGTCGGCTGCATCTCTGCGACCTCTGCCGGGGCGGCAGCAGCTTCCTGCGGCTGTGCCTGAGAGGCTTTGCTTTCCGGTTTTTCCGGGTCTGTCTGCTTCCAGCTTCCGTCTTTGCCCATGCGGAGCAATTCCCACATGGCCTCATTGTCGCTCAGGCCGCCCTTTGTCTGGTACAGGTCGTCTGTCAGTTCGTCCAGCACGCTCTGGCTCCCTGCACCGGACGGCTTCCAGTCAGCGGCCTTCTCCTGACCGTCCGCCGGGCGAAGCAGATCTTCCGGCAGCGAGCCGCCAGTTTCTTTTTCGTCCGTATTTTCGTTCTTTTTCGATGCGTTCGAAACTGCAGTGCGCTCCGGATAGAACTGGAAGGTCCCCAGAGACTGCGTCTCGTTGACCACACAGCCCAGCACACGCACACCGGATTTATCCAGCTTTTCAATGGCATCCTGCAGAGCGGGCAGCGGCGTCGCATCGTAGCGCACCACAAACAGCACATTGTTCGCCAGTTTGTTCAGGCGCAGCACGTCCGAGGAACGACCCACCGACGAAGCATCGATGACCACGTACTCGTAGGGCTCCATGATTCTTTCCAGAAGCTCGAACAGCGTACCATCCAGAGGCACGGCGTTGCGCTCCAGCACCATCGGCAGCAGGTCCAGAAAGCCCGTCAGCGAAACGATGGCCTCCTGTGCAGCAGACTCGCCCTTATACAGAGCATTCAGAGTCCGGCTGTAATCCACGCTCCGCAGAAACATTCCGCCCAGACTCGGGGCGCGGGTGTTCAGGTCCAGCAGCAGAGTGCGCTTTTCCATATCCGAAAGCTGCAGAGCCAGGTTCGCCGCCACCGTGCTCTTGCCCTCGCCGTCCTCGGCAGAGGTCACATAGAATCGGTGCTGCTTTTCCTTCGTGCCGAAGCGATTGGTCAGGATATATGCCGCCGAGGCAAAGTTCTGCACAGCTTCGGCATCCGAGCGGTGCTTTTCGCTCAGGAGCTGGGTATTCTTCTGGAAATAGCCGTCGTCCTTCGGGACATTGCCCAGCGTTTCCAGACCCAGAACATCCTCCACGTCTTTCAGGTTCACCAGAGTGGGCCGCATAAGCAGTTCCAGAACTGCCATGCCCACACCGGCCATCAGGCCCAGCAGGCTGAAGATGATCCAGAGGCTGGCATAGCTGCCGCCACCCATCAGGTACTTTGCCTCCGGGGCGTCGATGACCGCCACCGAGCCCACCATCAGCGTCTCCGGCAGGATCGTCCTGCTGGCGTCCAGAATGGCGTTCATCAGCCGGATGCCGGCGTCCGCATTGTTCCAGCTCAGAGTGAGCTGAAGGACCTGTGTCTCGTTGTACCGGCTCACCTCCAGATTCTGGTAAACATCCTTCGTCGAGACCGACACAAGGCCTGTGCTGTCAAGGGCCGCCTGCAATACACGGTTGCTCTTCATCACAAAACTTGCCGCGTCTACCATATCCTCCGCCAGATGGAAGTCGTTGGTGCTCAGGTAGGAGGAGTTGTTGGTAAAGGCTCCCGTCGATGATTGGGAGGTGATGGCAATGGAGCAGCTGATCTCATAGCTGGTGTAGTTGCCCTGCAGATAGGAGACACCGCTGAGCGCGAATCCGCAGATGAATCCCAGCAGGCCCAGCGCCAAAATCATCTTCCAGCGCTTGAAGGCCGCATACAGCAGGTCTCCTACACGGAGCTGAACATTGTTCATCGTTTCTCACCGCCCTTTATGACTCTTTTTTGTTCGAATCTTCTTCGTTCTTTTCTTCTTTCTGGGCCTCTGCTGCCTTCCGCGCCTTGCGGCGGGCCAGCACGCCCCACAGGAATACCAGCAGCCAGATGACGCCTGCCGCGATGACAGCCAGCACAGCCAGCGCGATGGCACTGCGCAGCGTGAATACCGGCACGTTCCAGTTCTGTTGTCTTGCCGTATCCTGTACGGTAAAGTTATATTTCTTTGCGTTTTCTGCATTCGGCTCACCGCGCACGACATAGTAGCTGCCCTCGGTCAGGTCGGTGAACATCTCGCCGGAACCGTTGGTCGTCCAGGTCTGGATGAGCTGGTCCTGAGCGTTGTACAGCGAGAGCTGTTCGTCTGCCGTGTCACTGCGCAGGACCATATCCACTGCGTGGATGGACACCCTCAGCATCCGGTTGGTGATGGACAGAGCTGCCGTGCTGAGGCCGTCGATACGGCCATCTGCCGCCACCGTCATGGTGTAGTCCGTATTGTCCAGGCGGTAGTTCTCCAGCGTCTGCCGCTCACGGATGTGATAGGTCGTGCTCTTGTCCAGGTCGGTCAGCAGCACATTGCCTGCGGCATCGGTCGTCACGGTCTGAGTGATGCCAGTGCGCTCGTTGCTCACAGCAAAGGTCACACCTTCCAGCCCGGTGGAGTTCAGTTCATCGGTGACGCTCAATGCGATTTTGGTCTTCTCTGCGTCGATCTCATGCAGCTCCGGATCCTCGCCGTTCTTCTTCTCCACCTCGACATTCAAATCTTCCTGCATGGTGGTGTAGTAGTTCGGTGCGGTCTGCTGCTGCACGGTGTAATTGCCCAGATACAGCTCCTTGCTCTCGCCGTAGCCGTTCTCATCGCAGACGATGGTATCTGCATACTGGCCCTGCGTATAGCGCACCGTGCCGTCCTTGGTCACGATGTCCTCAGCCGCGATGACGCGGAATGTACCGCCGCCCACAGGCAGCTGCGTCTCGGCGTCGTTCATCTGGATACGGATGATGTTTTTGCAGGGCGACAGCCGGATCTGCACCACATAGGGGTCGGGCCAGTCGTACATCCGGTTCACATCATAATAGGTGTCCCCCGCCGCATCGTAGCCCTCCGGCTCGGTCAGCTCGTGGAAATAGTAACTGCCCTGCCAGATCTTTTCTGGCAGATAAAAGACGCCTTCCTCGGTCGTCTCATAGTCGCGGTAGTTGATTTTTTCCGGATAATAGGTATTCAGGGTCTGCAGACTTCCGTTCTGCAGATGGGTCGTATCGGTGCGGTACAGCTCGAAGGTAACGCCCGCTTCCGGGATGCGCCGCTCCGTCTCATCATCGACCACTTCTACGAACACGGCGGTCTTAATGCCGTCCTCGCCGTAGCCGCCTCCACCGCCGGTCTGGATGATCTGCTGGTCGAACTGACCGTTGCCGTCTCCATCACCGTCGCCGGTGCCGCCGTCATAGTACCAGCCGCCGGGGTCGTTATTGTTCCAGCCGGTGCCGCTGGACGAAGGCCCTTCGCTGGAAACGGAGGACGCCTCCTCATAACCGGTGTAGTCGCTCAGAAGATAGAGACCCAGCAGCGCAATGATGAGCACCAGCACAAACACAAGGCCGCTCATCATATCGGTGGCCGGCTGCCAGAAGTTGTACTCCTCATTCGGTTCCTGTCTGTGTCTTTTCATCCTGCGCGCCCCACTTTCAGAATCTTGGCGAACTCATCCACCGACAGCGGTCGGGAGAAGAAATAGCCCTGTCCCTCGGTGCAGCCTGCCTTGCGCAGCACATTGAGCTGCTCTGCGCTCTCGATGCCCTCTGCCAGCAGGTTCAGCCGGAGCGTCCGGGCCTGCACAAAGATACCGGGCAGTGCGTTCGTCCGGTTCTGCATCTCGGCGCTGCACAGGTCGAGCTTGAGCACGTCGGTGCCGATGTCGCCCAGAGCACTCAGCTCCATATAATTTCCGTCAAAGCCGTCCAGCACGACCCGGAAGCCCATCTGCTGCAGCTGAGCCACTGTCTCGCTCAGAACGTCGTGCGTTTCCAGATAGGCAGTTCTCGAAATATCAATGTCCAGATATTTCGGCGGGATACGATATTTCTTCAGCATTCCCGAGAAGAATTCTGCCACATCAATGGCCAGAATATCAGTCTTGGTCACGTTGACCGTAATAGGCATCGGACGGACACCCTCGTCGATCCACACCCGGATGGTCTTGCACACTTCCTCCCAGATATACTGGTCCAGCTTCGTGATATAGCCGTTGCTTTCCAGTACCGGGATGAACACTGCGGGCGAAACGACGCCCAGTACCGGGTGGTTCCAGCGCACCAGCGCCTCGGCACCGATGACCTTGCGGGTGTTCAGCTCATACCGCGGCTGCAGGAAGAAGGTGAACTCGTTCTTGCGCAGGCCGTCCAGGATCTGCGGCATCAGTACGCGCTCGTTGCCGCCATTTCCGCTCATGGCTTCGCCGGTCAGAGCGCCATTGCCCGTGTTCTTGGGCAGACGGTCCAGCAGTTCCAGGATCTGCCGCACCTCGCGGCGGCTGCTGTAGCGGGCCTGCTCGTCCGTGGTGGGGATGACCGTCTTGTGGAACTCTTCGAGGAACAGTCCCGTCTCGCGGTTCATGATGTTCCTCAATACATTATTTATAATATTAAACAGGATAGACAGGATAACGCCTGCGATGGAGGTATAGAATGCCGTATCGATACCGGCCAGAATGGACTGCACGCTGCCCAGAGCAGCCTCCACCGTGACGAAGCTGATGTTCCGCAGGCCCAGCAGCAGACCCACGAAGGTACCCAGAATGCCGAGGCCCGTCAGGGTGCCGGGGATCTGGGCGATGACGCCTCGCCATGTGTACAGTGCAAGGACATCCTCGTTGAGGACCTCATCGATGTCGCTGACGATCTGCCCCGTCTCCCGCTGGTGCTGCACTTTCTCGCGGTACTCGCCAAACAGCTTGTCCAGCCGCTTCTGCTGGAAGAAGCGCTCGATCCGCAGCGCCGCGACCCATGCCGAGCTGCCTTCGGTCCCGGATGCCTTGCGGATGCTGTTCTGTCCGTTCAGCAGTCCGCCCGTAAACGAGATCGTCGGCAAAAGGCCATAGATGCACCCCGCCAGTGTGATCATACACATAAAGCCGACGATGACCATGGAAAGCAGATCCGGAGAATACGCTGTGAGCACAACACCGCTCACAAGCAGCACTGCCACAGACAGGTAGGAAAACAGCCTCATACTTCCATCCTTTCTCACCATTGAAAGCACAAATTGAAAGCGCAAAAAGAAAAAGGCTGCAATAGTATCTTCCCCAAAAATAAGGGAAAATCCTTTTGCAGCCGAACCACCTTTTGGTTTTATAAAACAACTTTCAGAAGGCTTCAAACTTTGCGTCCTTGACTCACATCAAGTTTGCCCAGATAATTCAATTACATTAAAGGAGCAAAGTACCCTTACGATTACAAAAGACGCACTACTCACCTTATTCTAGTGCTTATGATACCATTCTTAAAGTTCAAAGTCAATACAAAATCTCTTTTGGCAGACTTACTAGCAATTCAACTTTTTAATGCAACAGCAACAGCGTTGAATTGCATATCGCAAATATGCTGTTATCATGTTGTGTTATTTTCTTGACTTGCGATAGATTCGGTACTATTTGGTTTCTATTCTACCACGCTTTTCTCTGCCGAAAAGATGCCGGAACGCAAAAAGCCCCCGGAGAGCCTTGGGCAGCTCTCCGGGGGCAAGTTCTATGCACCGGTGTTCCTCACACCGATGCACAGGCATTATTCAATTTCAATGAGGTTGGGATTGACCGGCAGAGCCTTCTGCTGCTGAGGTGCAGGCAGCGTGATGTGCAGGATGCCATCCTCAAACTTTGCGTGGATGTCCTCCTTCTTCACGGTGTCACCCACATAGAAGCTGCGGGCGCAGGTACCGGAGAAAGTCTCGCGGCGCAGATAACGGCCCTCTTTATCCTTCTCGTCATTGGAGTGGCTGCGGACGGCCTGAATGGTCAGGTAGCCGTCGTTCAGCTCCATCTGAACGTCTTCCTTCTTGCAGCCGGGCAGATCAACAGCAACGTCATAGCTGCCGTCGGCGGTCTGCTTCACATCGGTCTTCATCATGTTTGCACCGCGCTTGCCGAAGGTCTCACGCTCTTCACGGTTCATCGCACGCTCCAGCGCACCATCGTTCCAGAACGGGTCAAAGAAATCATCGAACAGGTTTTCATGAAAAATAGTCGGCATAAACATAAATCATTCCTCCAATCCCGGCGTTCGGGTCGGGCAAAAAATTTATGAGATGTGCATCAGGAGCGGAGTCTTCCCGGGAGCCTTGCGGCTCCCTCATGCCCCTCTCTCCTGAGCACGGCTTAGTTATAGCACATGTTTTTAGCACCGTCAAGCATAGAGTGCTAAAATTCACAAAAGAATAATACTTTGATAAAATCTCATGCAATCTTTTCAAAAATCAGTCGTATCATCGTCTTCATTCAGCAAAAGCGCCAGGCACACAGTCAGCATAGCGGTCCGGCCAGAGAAACTCATTATAATAGCGATAGCTCTGCTCCCCTGTCATATAGACCACCACTTTCTATAAGCAGAAAACGATTCTGAACCCTCTCTCCCCGTTCATACTGTATAGAAGAACGGTTTTGGAGGTGTTCCGTATGCTGTTGACCCTGCTGCAATTTTTCGCGTCCAAATTCCTCGTGCTTGCGCTCCATCTGGAAGCGGGCAGTTTCCCCCGCCCGCTGAGTCCACAGGAAGAGATCAGGGCCTTCGCCGATCTGCGGGCCGGTGATTCATCCGCCCGGGAAAAGCTCATCCGCCACAATCTGCGCTTAGTGGCGCACATCGCAAAGAAATACTATGCTCTCCCCTCTGAGCAGGACGATTTGATTTCCATCGGCACCATTGGCCTGATGAAAGCCGTAGACACCTTCGACTCCACCCGCCGGGCGCGCTTCTCCACTTATGCCAGCCGGTGCATCGAAAATGCTATCCTCTCCCCAGCGCACTTTGGGATGGAAAAGAGAATCCACCTCTTTCACGCAATGACGCATCTACGTCAAAATGGATTTTTTGGAGCCGAGAGAGTGGTTCCTTTTTTCTGCTTCAGAGGGTGTCATGTGAGGGTTGTGGTCTAACCCCTCTATACATCTTGCAGGTAACTTTGGCAGGCCCCCGCACCACCGTAGAGACGCAGGCGTTCTACCGTATGTACCGCTCTTACGCCGACATCCCGAACCCATGGGACCGTCTGCGTTGGTGCCGCTATGGTCTTGACCTGCTGCAAAAAGAGGTTGCCGCCATGGTGGGCATGGAGGAATGGCTCTATCAGGATCTGGAAAGCGGCAATTTCCGCCGGAGCTTCTCCCCGGAGATTGCGGACAAGCTCGCCGCCCTTTACGGTATCCCGGTGGAGGACGTTCTGAACGACTACACCCTGTTTCTGCACCGGGGCGGCGGAGACTTCCTCCGCAGATACCGGGAGGCAAAAGGCTGGAGCCGTCAGCAGCTTGCCGACCATGCAAAGGTCAGCAGGACAAGCATCCGCTGCTGGGAAAGTGGACAAAAGACCATCAGTCAGAGGTGCTTTTGCCTTCTGGTGGAAAACCTTGATTCCGATTTTCCATCTATGCTTCGCATGTGAGGTATGGTAATTTTTCTCCGGCCAAACGAAAAAGCTCGTCTGCAAGCCACGATATGTGGCAGCGCAGACGGGCTTTCGTTATGGAATCATTCTGTTTCAATTATTCTGATATTCGCTCTGACTTACATGGCGTTCCGTAAAACACACAGTCGTTCTTCAAACGTTGCTTTCCATGCCGGATGCTCGGAGAATACGGTGTGCTCCACCTGACGGACTTGGTTCAGTCCGATGTTCCGCACCGCTTCCACTGCAGCATCTTTTTGGCTCAGATGGCGTTTTCCCACGGTCAGACAGTTTGCGCCTTCTGGCGTGTCGTACTGCTGAAACGCCCGATTGAAGTCCATCAGGTCATGCAGACGGATGGGCTGATTGGTTTCGTTGTCTACCAGCAGACCCCAATTTTCCCAATGACGGTCGGTATTGCCCACCAGATAATCCAGAATGTTCATCATATAGTAGCCGGGAGCATCCAGCTCTAAGATCTTATCCAGCGTATTCCAATCACGGTTCGTGCAGTAGACGTCATAGGCTGCATAGGTCACAAGACTGTATCGCTGAGATGTCATGATTTTGCTGATAGAAACCGGCTCATTTTCAAACATTCCCTGCTCATACAGTACCTGATGGCAGTCAAAGCACCGGCAGATTTTGCTTGCCAGCACTTCACGTTCCACCGCATCCCTGCCACCATCCTTGTAAAGATAGAAGCCATCCTCTTTTCGCACCCACGCCTTGGGGTACAAGCCGCCCGTAGACAGGTCATTTGCCAGAAGATGGGCGTTTGTCACCGTCATTTGGTGCCCCCGCAGCGCAATATCCACAAGCGCATTGCTTAAGGAGTGTGCAAAAAGGTTGATATCCTCGAATCGAATCTTCTCGTTTTCTTCTTTCACCCAGAACACATCCAGCAAAGACAGACAATGGTAGGATAATGCAATCTGTGCTCGTTCCCTGTCCGTAACACTCTGAGATGCACCGATACTGTTCAGGATTTCCTTGGCGTAGGTGCGATCCAACGTCAACATCCGGGAGGCGCACCAATAGTAAAAGTTCGTTACATTATTGATGCGCTCGTCAAAATCATCCGATTCCACCAGAACCAGATCATAGGGCATGAAATCCTCGAGGCAGACCCTGCATTCCCCTGTCGTGCTGAGTTGTGCCACACAGCTTTCCCGGTGCATGATCTCGTAAAACATGGTTTTCATCCCTCCCTGCGTTCTGTGTCTTGCTCTGTATTTATATTACCTTCTTTTTTCACGGGACGCAAGAGCTTTTACTTTTCAAAAAGCTTTTTCTGCTGCTCCATCAGGACGGTTTCGATACGCTCTTTCAGCAAAAAGCGGAACTGTTTTGCGTGTTACTCAATGTCACAGGATACCATATTGGCTGCCAACAATCAACAGTTTTGTCAGCAAGATTCCAAAAACTTATGTAACACAAAAAGCCCCACGCTCAACACTGCCTCTGAATCTGACCGTCTCTGGTCAGAGCAGAAAAGCATATGTTGAGCGTGGGGCTTTGTTTATCGGCTCGGCTGCCAACCGGGCTTTTGGTGTTCTTTGGGTTTGTAGGTTCCTTTGGTAGTATCGATCACCGCCTGCAGCAATTCGAGCTTCTGCCATGTGGGGCAGTTCAGACGGTCGATTTTTTCGATCACATAGTTGGCGTGGGCGGTTGCGACCCGTTTTCCGAGTTCGTCCCATCCCTCTTTCGTTTTGGGGTAATGTACCACCACTTCAATGGGGGCACTCTTTCGCATGGCTCACTCACCTCCGATTACATCGCTATCACCTCATTTTTACGGGTTACTGGTTGTCCGCTATTCGCTGCGGTTTCCGCTCAGAACGTTCAGAGCCAGACTGACCAGCAAAGCCATATCAATGCAGAGCATTTCATCCTTGCTGGCATAGCCCATAAAGCGTTCGATGCGGGATTTATCGATCGTGAAGATCTGCTCCAGAAGAATCATGGACGGTTCTTCAAAGGCCGGGTTGGAATCCACCAGCACATGGGTGGGCTGGTTTTTCTTCTTTTCCGTCCGGGTGGTAACAGTTGCAACGATCAGTGTAGGCGAATGACGGTTTCCAATGTTGTTCTGCAGAACTACCACAGGGCGTTTCCCGCCCTGTTCCGAGCCGATATGCGGCTCCATGTCTGCATAGTAGATGTCCCCCCTGAGATATCTCCAATTGTTCGGCAACATAAAAATCAACCTCCTTTTTATGTAAGAAACAGCCGCCGCAGACGGATACCACGACGGCTGTTGTTCAGGAGGTAGAACGAAACTGTCAGTTTTTCAGCGGCAGGCTCATCTCACGGCTGGCACCGTTATAGATGCGAAGAATCTGCCGCATGTGGCGGTTTGCAGAACTGCCGGTGTCTTTCTGTGCCAGCTGCGTGATGGTTTTCGGATGTGTCCTTGCCAGCTGCTGCACCAGGCGCTCCCGGCTGTACTCGCCCTCGTACTCCGAAAAGTTTTCCGCAATATGAGCAACCTTTTCGACATGCAGAACACGCTGATATTCAGCGCACGGGATCAGCAGTGCGCTGTTCACCATCTGATAGGCAAACTTGCATTCAGGCAAAGCACTGAGGTTTAAATTTGAATTCATCATAATTTCTCCTCCTTTACGGTTTTCAGGTAAGACATCATTCGGTCCATTAGTTCAGAAAGTTTCTTTTGGCAGACTTTATCGATCAGAACCTCCGGGTGTTCTTGGAAAATAACATTCCACCGAAAGATAAACTCTTCCGTTGCTCCCTGCAGTTCGCACAGCATGATGGAGCCGGTTGCTGCTGCTTTATCCTTGTAACGGGCATCCACCGAGGCCTGCAATCGGGCCTTGTCTTCTTCGGACAAGTGCCGTTTATGACCCTGTATGCTCTGAAGAAAACTTGGTGGCGCATTGCTGGTCGGCTCGATTTCCTCTTCCGGCGGGGACTCGGTGATCGGTGCCTGTACTGGCGTTTCCGGCTGTTCTGCCTGCAACGCCGTGTTGTTTTCCGTTGCCGTCGGCTTTTTCTTCTGCGGTGCAGGCTTTGGCTTCGGTGGTGGCCTGTTCGGCTTCAGGCGTTCGAGGACCGTATCATCACGGTCACTCTTTTTCTTCTTGAGTTCCTCAAGAATTGCCGGGCGCTCTTCCTTTGGAATTGAAGCAAGCGCTACGATCTGTTCATCTGTCGCCTTGATATGCCCGGTCAGGATCTCTTCCTGCGCACCGGGCACCGCTTCTTCCGCAGCATCAATGCCTCGTGAATACTTTTCAGCACGTCGTACCGTCGCAGACCCAACACCATGTTCTACGGCGATTCGTTCGCAAGTGCGTTTTTCTGAATGGTTTCTCTTAATTTGCCCCCCGCACCCCTGAGAAAGGGAAACATTCAGGCGTTGGATTTGCACCACTCCATTGGCCTCTCGGCCACCCCGTCTTCTTTATGACCGGACCGCGAATTACGGAAGTATCATTGTCTGGAAGTACCTGAAGCTGCATATTCAATTTTCAAGGTCCGCCCGGCTGCGGCTCCCGCTCCCTTTCGGGCCCGGTCCGTTTCCGTGACATAATTGTATCGTACTTTCGAGCAAAAGTTCATGGACTCGTAGTCCAAGTCACCCACCCTCTTAGTCCATATATTGTATACAACAGTCCCAAAAAGCAAAAAAATCCCGCCTGAAAAGCAAAACCTTCGCTTTGCCCTCAGACGGGATGTCTTTCGACACGACTGTTAGCTAAATCAACCAATAAAGGCCTCCGAATCTCTTTCTTATTAGGAAAAGATTCGGAGGCCTCTGTTTTACGATTTTTTCGGAATAGCGGCTTTCACCAGCAGCATCATGGGACGGCGCAGTTCATCCTTCATGCCGTAAACACTCAGCATCTCTGCAGAGGTTCTTTGTCATATTCGCTGGTATGGAGTGGTTTCACTGGCTGCATTGAGCTTCTGATAACATCCAAAATGGTCCGATCCGCCGGGAGCCACGGAACGGAATCAAACTCCTCCCTCGTCAGCCACCGCGCGGCTTCCGCTTCTTTCAGAACAAGATTGCCGGAAACCACTTCACACCAGTAGCAGTCCATGGAAAGATGAAACGCCGGATAATCGTACTCGAGTGTACCAATTAAATCCCCCACCGCGATTTCCGTGTCCAGTTCTTCTTCGATTTCCCGCTTCAGAGCCTGCTGCGGGGTTTCGCCCGGCTCGATTTTGCCGCCCGGAAACTCCCACTGGCCTTTATAGTCGCCATAACCGCGGGCAGTGGCGTAGATTTTGCGTTTTGCCTGCATGGAGTCGCAGATCACAGCGGCCACAACACGAATCGTTTTCATAACGTTCCCCTTTTGGATTCATTATAATGGCCGACCGTCAGAAGTCCCACCGACACGATAGAACACCCTGTTTCCTGCTTTTCTTGCAGTAAGCAGCCCCATCTCATGGAATTTCATCACAAACGTCCGAATGGTTGCATACGCAGCGTTTCGGAAATCCTTTTCCAGCTGCTTTGTGGTAAACTCCTCTGCACCATAAGCAGACAGAACATACTCCCAGAGCAGCCGTTCTTTTTCTGTGATTTTTCCTTCCGCAAGAGCAGTTTGATATACCTCAAGATCAGTTTTCGGCGGGACTGCATCCACCTGCAGGCGGTTATAGACCTCATTGCAGAAGTAGAACAGAAAGGGAGTCACATCCGTATAGCCGGAAATCAGAGCATTTCTCTCCACGCGTTCGTAGGCTTTGTAATATGCGTCCTTGTTTTCAGCGATGTATCGGGAAAACGGCGTGAACAGTGCCGCAGGATAGCCCTGCTGAACAAGATACCAGAGGTGGAATAGCCGTGCAGTGCGTCCATTCCCGTCAAAATAGGGGTGGTAGTATGCAAAAGCAAAGTGCAGAATGGCAGCCTTATGCAGCTCATTGATGCCGTCATTGGCATTCGCAAAATCGACAAGACCCTTCATGGCACCGGGAAGCCGCTCTGCCGGAAGTCCCGGTTTGGGTTCTTCACCGCCCACAATAAAAACCTCGCCATGCCGATAAAAGTGGTTTGGCAGTAATCGATCTTCATCCGGGAGATAATCCCCTGTGCTGATCTGATATAGGTAATGCAGATTCTCCTCGGTGATCCTATTCTGACGATTCGCGATAAACTCCAGTCCGCGCTTCATACCATAGATGCGGGCTTCTTGTTCATCACGAGGGGCATAACCATCGAGGATATAACGGATACTGCTGCGGGTCGAGCGGATACTTTCCGTCAAAATTCCCGTGGCACAGCCACGAATCACATCTCCATCGGCTTATTCCCCACTTCGTCCAGATACGCATTCAAAAATTCCGCTGCAAGGCTGTTGGGACGGATGTTTTCTCTGGCTTCTTGTGGGGTGAACCACTTGCAGCGGTCCACTTCGTGGTTGATATGCAGCGCCTTTGCGGTTCTGACGAAAGCCGTAAAGTTGCACATCAGCGTGTTAGACGGCTCAAAAAACTTGGTACGGTTGAACCGGAGGTGTTCTACTTCCAGCCCGGTTTCTTCCCGGACCTCCCGCACCACGGCATGTTCTTCTGCCTCACCGCGGTTCACATACCCGGCCACAAGAATATAAGAGAGCTTACCGTACTGCTGGATGAGCAGGATTTTCCCGGTCTCCTCATCCACAACAATCATGCTGACCGCCACATTGTACATCGGGAAATGGTATTGCTGGCATTTCGGGCAGTAAGGCACAATGCCCTCTTCTTCCAGTTCTTTTTCAATCAATGCCGTGCCGCATTCAAAGCAATGCTTCTGAATCATTTTTACACTCCAAACACTGTTTTCGTCAGCCGGATACCTGCTGCCGTCTTCATCGTATGTTCCATAAAGGTTCGGATTGCCTGCTGACCGTACCCGCTTTCGGACGCATTGACGATATAATCTGCCTCAATCAGAATCTGATAGTCAATGCCGTCGATCTGCGCCGGGCTATGGTGGTGCCCTACCAGATAGGCCACACGGTCGATCTGTTCTGCTGTCATGCCGGTATCCGCCAAGAACTCCCGCACCAGCGGGGCACCCTCCTGCTCCTGATATTTACCATTGGTGTTGCCGTACTTTTTGCGGCAGAGCGGGCAGGCGATATCGTGGGTGATGGCCGCCACCTCCAGAATAAACTGCGTGTCTGCGTCCAGCCCCTCCAGCTCACCAATGGTTTTGGCATAGGTCCACACGCAGCTCAGGTGCGTGATGTCATGGATATTCCCTTCGGAAAAGGCGATCATCTTTTCCATGATCTGTGCAATGGTCATCATTTGTTTTCACTCCCGTTTTTAATACTTAAATGTTCACCTTGATAAACGCGAATTTGTTATTCTCCTATGGAGGTACCGCTATCGTCTTTAAGACCACAAATCGCAACTATACCATTATTTTTATAACTCACAACGAGAATGGTATCATTTCCTATTTTCCAACATGCTGTGCCGTTTTCACTGGTATCAGGCTTCCCCCATACCTCTCTAAGCTGGTCAATATGATACCCAGGCAAAAGGCTATTAACATCGGCTTCACTCATTTCTGCGATTGCCGCCAGAGTGGGAAGATTGTCGTTGCTTTTGTGATTGTAGTATCCATAAAACCACGCCGATACACATATCGCAAGAACCAAGATGATTACAGCTATAACAGATAGCTTCTTTTTCATACAATCACACTCCTCGTCAAGTTCCGATTCATAAAATCCCCGTCAGCACCACTGCAACCAGAAGGGACGGCAGCAGGTTTGCCACCTTGATGGTTCTTGGCCACACCAGATTGATGCCACACAAAAAATCAGAATATTTCCTACCAGCGAGAGATTGTTCAGCACACCGCCTATCACAATGGCCAGCGCATTGATGATCGTTCCCAATCCCCGCATTTTCGTTTTTCCTTTGCTTACTGATTCCTGTATTTGTTTAAGACTTCATCCGGGATATGACAGTAGCTGCAGTCTTCCGGGTACCGCTCCAGATGATGCTGATGCTCCTCTGCACTCCGGACGTAATTCGTCAGCGGCAGCACTTCCACAACGATTTTATCCCGGTCCTTCCGGCTGTCAATAAAGGCTCTTGCTTCTTCCAGATGTCCGGGATTTGTGCTGTAAAGCCCCGTGCGATACTTTTTTCCAACATCAACGCCCTGTTTGTTCAGGCTGTACGGGTCGATGATTTCAAACAGATGCTCCATAAGCTCTGTAACACTGGTACATTTCTCATCAAAGACCACTTTAACGCACTCTGCGTATCCATCATACGGGCCGTCCAGCGTGTTTGTTGTTCCGTTGGCTCTCCCGGCTTCGGTCGTCCGTACACCGGGCACCGTGTCAAAAAAATGCTGGACGCCCCAAAGGCACCCGCCTGCAATGTATACCGTTTCCATACTCTTGACTTTCCTTCTTTTACTGGTACAGTTTGCATCCATGCTCTGTACTCCTTACGGTTTCCTTGCTAGCTGCAAATCGATCCATCATACCAACTCACAAAAAGTGCTTCCGCACCATTGCAGAGTAATTATCATACGGATAAAAACAGTTTCTGCAATTCATCGGCCGTGAAATCTTTTGTTTATACTCGATTTCCATGATGCACCCCTTTATAACTTCCACAAACGTGAATTTAGTAACGCAAAAGGAAGTATATGACATACACCCAACTAAGTAATCCATGAAAAATCGCCCAACCGACAGCCTTCCACGCTGTATAACTAATAACCATAGCTAATGCACTTCCAAAAGTTATTCCTGATTTTACCGTTTTCTTGACATTCGTTGATTTATTATCTTCCATATTTGTTTCCTCCACAAATTCTAAGTTGCTATTGTAAATCATTTTTTGATATTTCAATCGATGGATAGTGTTCTAAACTTGTTAAGTCAACATCTAATGGAGTAACGTATTCCATATAAAATTTTTCAGGATTTTTATCTTGCAATTTTTTAAGTTTATTCTTAATTTTTTCCTCCTCTGTAGAAACAAAAACTACTGATACTACTCCTACCTTTTCACTTGGATTCATTCTGCTATCTTCAACATTTCCACATAAAATCATTCTAACTGTATTCATAATAATCCTCCTCCACATATAACTTACGATTTATCAAATAAGAATTTCCGTCAATTTTTCTCTTGATGCGGCTCGCTTCTAAGAGTAGGAACGAACTGTTCTGTTGCCGGAGACGGACCATTCAGGTCGATCTCCGGCAGTATTTTTGTTATCGCCTATTAAAAAACAGCCGGAACGATTTTCTGCTGCGCTACATCGATGATGCCGTATGTATTCAGTCTGAGTTTTGGAATGACCGGAAGGCTGACGAAGGCGAGGGTCATAAAGATGCCGATATCTTCCGTTACACCATGTGCCTTGAGGGCATCGTTCAGCGCCTGCATTTTCGCCGCAACGCTCTCTGCGCTTTCGGTGCTCATCAATCCGGCCACCGGAAGCGCAAGTTCTGCCACGACCTGTCCATCTGCCACAAACGCAAGTCCGCCTTTGTTTTTCCGCACAGTGTTGCCGGCCAGCATCATATCGGTATCGTTGTCCCCTGCCACGATCAGGTTATGGGAATCATGTGCGATGCTCGATGCAACGGCTCCGCATTTCAGGCTGAAGTTTCCTAAAAAGCCAATGCCCACATGGCCGGAGTGATGATGCCGCTCAAAAACGGCCAGTTTTACGATGTTGTGTTCCGGGTCCACACCGGGAGCTTTGCCCGGATGCCGTTGGAACGGGATGATTTTTTCCTCCGTAAGCAGCTCGCCCCGGTTCAGGCAGATGACACGCTCCTGCTCCCCGCTTTCCCGAAGTTCCAAATCCTCCAGTGTGATCTCATCCAAATCGAACGAGTTCATGACGCGTGCAAAGTGCGCGTGGTCGATTTCAAGCGGTGCGGGTTTCAGCGTTTTTCCGTGCTCGGCCACCAGCGTGCCATTCTTGTAAACCTGTTCGACCGTAAAGGATTCAAAATCCGATACTACAATGAGGTCGGCAGCATACCCCGGTGCCACGGCACCGCGCTGCTTGAACCCAAAATACTGTGCCGGGACCAGCGTCGCCATTTTGACGGCCACTGCCGGGTCCGCCCCCAACCGGATCGCTTTACGGATGTTGGAATCGATGTGTCCGCTGTCCAGCAGGTCACCGGGGTGCTTATCATCTGTCACCAGCATACAGCGGCTGCAATAGGGCTCCCGGAACAGCGGCATCAGGGCCTCCATATTTTTGGCAGCCGTTCCTTCCCGGATCATGATGTATTGTCCGCGCCGGAGTTTTTCCATGGCTTCCTCGATGTTGGAGCACTCGTGATCGGACTGAACGCCTGCCGCAATATAAGCATTCAGGTCCTTAGCGCTCAAAAGCGGCGCATGGCCATCCACGATCTTTCCCGCTTCGGTGCAGTCGCGGATCTTCTGCAGGATCTTCGGGTCACAGCGCACCGTCCCATAGGCATTCATCAGCTCTGCAAGCCCCAGCACACGGGGATCGCCGTAGTAAGGCCGGAGCTGTTCTGCGTTCAGCACCGCGCCGGATTCATCCAGATCCGTGGCCGGAACACAGGAGGGCAGCATGAAATAAACCGAAAGGGTCAGATTTTTTGTCGTTTCCAGCATAAAATCTAAGCCTTCCAGCCCCGCAACGTTCGATATCTCGTGTGGGTCTGTGACCACCGCAGTGGTACCGTGGGGCAGCACTGCCTGCTCGAAAGCCGGACCACAGAGCATGGAGCTTTCGATGTGGATATGCCCATCGATCAGGCCCGGGCAGACATATTTGCCGTGCAGATCAACTTCTTTCCGGCCATGATATGTGCCCACGCCCACGATCGAATTTCCGCTGATGGCAATATCAGCGGTGTCGATCTCATCGGTAAACACATTGACAATTCTGGCATTTTTCAAAACCAGATCAGCCAAAGCATCTCCTCTGCCTGCCGAGATCCGGCGTTTCAGCTCATCAGACTGCATAGAAAAATCTCCTCTCTCTGAAGTTCGATTTTCTCACCTGTGGATCGGTTCTGCCATTATTCTACCACGCCTTGCCGCTGCGGAAAAGATGTCGGGAAACAAAAATGCCCCCGGAGGGCTTGTTGCGGCTCTCCGGGGGCATCTTATGTGCGTTGTGCCTTGGCGCACATGACCGGCGTTTTACTCGATTGCAATCAGATTCGGGTTCTCAGGCAAAGCCTTCGTCTGCTGAGGAGCAGGCAGCTCGATGTACAGGACACCATCCTCGAACTTTGCGTGGATGTCTTCCTTCTTCACATCGCCCACGTAGAAACTGCGCGCGCAGGTGCCGGAGAAGGATTCGCGCCGCAGATAGCGGCCCTTCTTATCCTTTTCATCGTTGCTGTGGCTGCGCACTGCCTGAATGGTCAGGTAGCCGTCGTCCAGTTCCATCTGGACGTCTTCCTTCTTGCAGCCCGGCAGGTCAACAGCTACTTCATAGCCATTGTCCGTCTGTTTGACATCGGTCTTCATCATGTTTGCACCACGCTTACCAAAGGCACCACGAGCCTCACGGTTCATAGCACGTTCCAGTGCAGCGTCATTCCAGAACGGATCGAAGAAATCATCGAACAGGTTTTCATGGAAAACAGTCGGCATAAGCATAAATCATTCCTCCAATCCCGGCGTTCGGGTCGGGGCAAAAAATCTGAAGCGTCCATTCAGAAGGGCTTTCCGGGGAGCCTAGCGGCTCTCCTTTTGCCCTTCCTCCTGAGCACGCCACTGTTATAGCACCGTTCATTAGCAGTGTCAATAGAAGAGTGCTAAAATTCATAAAAGAATAATACTTTTATAAAATCCTATGCAATCTTTTCAAAATTCAGTCGTATCATCGTGTTTTTATCATTTCTGCCGGTACATCGGCGTAGACAGATATTTCATGCCGTTGTCCGGGACGATGACCACGATGTTCTTTCCCTGATTCTCCGGTCTGCGGCCCACCTGCACCGCTGCGTGCAAAGCCGCTGCTGCCGATGTGCCCAGAAACAGTCCTTCCGCCCGCAGCACCTCATGGGCCGTTTCGTAGGCTTCCTCGGTGCGGACATTGATGCACGCATCGTTCCAGTCTGGCCGCAGATAGTCGGAAAGTGCGCTTTCCGGCACATCATACGCCGGCAAAACGCCATCTATGATCTGCGCATAATCGTAGTTGAGGGAACCAAACGAAAGGATTTTCATGGTATATCTTTTTTACTCCATTCTCTGAATCACCGCACCCAGCCATCGGCACAGGGTATCGCCTGCCTGATTTGCGATCTCCAGCACGCGGGCGTGGCTATGCTTGACCGTCTGGATGCCGGTGGCCATGTTGGTGATGCAGCTGACGGCCAGCACCTTCATGCCCATGTAGTTGCAGACCATGGTTTCCGGCACGGTGCTCATGCCCACGGCATCGGCTCCCATCCCCGCAAAGGCGCGAATTTCAGCCGCCGTTTCATAGCAAGGGCCCATAAAGCCCATGTAAACGCCCTCCTTGTAGGCAATGCCCAGTTCATCGGCGGTCTGCTTGGCAAGGTTCCGCAGTTCCAGACTGTAAGGTTCGGTCATGTCCGGGAAGCGGGGGCCGAAGCGCTCATCGTTGGGGCCAATGAGGGGGTTCGTGCCCATCATGTTGATGAAGTCGGTAATGAGCATCAGGGTGCCCGGCGCAAACTCCCGGTTGATGCCGCCGCAGGCGTTGGTCAACACCACCTTTTCCACGTCCAACAGCTTGAACACATAGAACGGGTAGCAGACTTCCTTCATGGAGTAGCCCTCATAGAAATGGAAGCGGCCTTCCATGGCGTAGACTTCCGTGTCCCCCAGCTTGCCAGCCAACAATGCGCCTTTGTGTCCTGCCACCGTGGATACCGGGAAGTTGGGGATATCCTTGTAGGACAGTTCTTCCGTGTCCGTAAAGTCCGCGGTCAGCTTGCCAAGGCCGGAGCCCAGCACCACCGCGATCTTTGGGCGCTTTTTCGTGTGCGTCTTGATATATTCCGCACTTTCCAGTGCCTTTTCATAAAGATGTTCCATACCGTTCTCTCCTTTTCCCAAAAAATTCGATATACTCTCTGGGTTCAGTATATCGGATTTTTCAGGCCGATGCAAGACGCCCTTCATAGGGATTCGGATTTTCTGCGTGCAGCCACCGGCGGAACATCCCGCCGTAACCGGCATGGGGATATTCACGGCCCCAGAACCGCATTTCATGCTGCACTGCACAAAATGTTCTCTCCGGCAGACCCTTTCCGTCAATCAGACCGACTGCCACCGCAGCGGTCATGACCGTATCATCGGTGAAGTGCGATTTCTCGCTCAGCAGCGGAAAATCCTTGTGCTTGTAATTGTTGTGGTCAAATTCAAAGGGACTGCCCACGATGTCACCCAAGATTGCTCCTAACATGGCTGTTTCCTCCCTTACCTATGATGCCGCTTCTGGAAATCAGCTTCGATTTGTTCTTTCCACTCTGCGCCGATGGACGCGCAGCAGGGTGCTTCCCGCATCCGGGAAACCGTCTCGCTGACAACGTGGTAGTTGACCGCCACGCCCTGTGCGTCATTCTCGAACCGCACAGCCCGGTCGGACGAGATGCCGAAGCGGGCAGCTTCCTTCACGGCGTCCATGTTGGCACCGAGGAACAGGAACTCCCAGCCGTACTGCTCTTTTTCCCGCTCGATCATCCGGCGGATCTTCTCATAGCCAAACCGCTTGCTGGCGTTTTCCAAGCCGTCTGTGGTGATGACAAAGATGACCTTTTCGGCGCGCTCGCTCTCCGGCAGATGGCGCTGAATGTTCGCCATCTTCTCCACGCCGTAGCCAATGGCGTCCAGTAGCGCCGTACAGCCCCGGACGTAGTAGTCCTTTTCGGTCAGCGGCGCAACAGCCTTCAGCGGAAAACGGTCGTGCAGCAGCTGCACCTCATGGTCGAACAGGATGGTGGTCACATTGGCCTCGCCCTCCTGCTCCTTCTGCCGGGTCAGCATAGCATTGAACCCGCTGATGGTGTCTTGCTCCAGCCCGCCCATGGAACCGCTGCGGTCCAGAATGAAAACAAGCTCGGTAAGATTTTTCTTCATAATAAATGCCCTCCGTTTTGTGGTGTATCGCTTTCGTTGGCAAAAGGATACCACAAACCGGAGGGCAAAAGGTCAACGGGCAGGCGACAAATCACGCACCCAGCTGTTCCTGATCGTATTCAAACAATAGCGTATTGACCTGATTGATGTTATAGATTTTGTGTTCCAGACAGTACCGCACGATCCAGTCCCGCTTGGAGCCATCCGAAAAGGCATAGCCCGCGCTCTTGAGCAGGTCGATGGTTTCATCTTCGGACAGGTGCAGCCCAACCGCAAAGGCCAGCACCGTTTTCTTTTTGGGGTTGTAGTCGCGATTGCACTGAATTTTGGAGAAATGCTGCCGAGAGATGTTGGACTGCTTGTACACGGTGGAGTCTTTCAGCCCCCGCTCGTCAATGAGCCGCAGCAGACGAGTGGTGAAGCTCTCGCCAAGGTTGTCCATCAGGCTTTCCAGACTGCGGGCTGTCCTGGGTGCCGCGGCGGGTGCCGGAACTGCACCTAGCATCGGCAGGGCGGCATCTTCTTCCAGAAGCCTCCGCCGCTCTGACAATTCCCTGCGCCGACGGCCAAATCCGTAGCTTTCATCGTTCTGTGCTACATAGTGGTCGTCAATGTACTCCTCCACCGAGGCGAACAGCTTCCGGCTCACGGCCAGCGAGCCCCGGTCGTAAAGCACCAGATACACGGTAAGGTCGTGCTCCATGACGTACTGTGTGATGGTGTCCACCGCAATGCGGAAGGCCTGTTCTTTGGGGTAGCCATAGTTTCCGCTGGACAGCAGCGGGAAAGCCACGCTTTCGCAGTGGTACTTTGCGGCTAATTTCAGCGCAGAGTGGTAGGTACTGGCTAATTGTTCTGCTTCGCCGAACCCGCCGCCGTGCCACGCTGGGCAGACTGCATGGAAAATATATTTTGCGGGCAGACCGAACGCCGGGGTGCACACCGCCTTTCCCAAATCGCAATGCCCGATGGCTTCACAGGCGGCGGTCAGTTTCTGCTCCCCTGCCGCCTGATAGATGGCGCGGCTGGTGCCGCTGCCCTGCAAAAGGTTCCGGTTGGCCGGGTTGACAATGGCATCCGCCGCCACTTTGGTGATGTCGTTGCGGATCATCAGAAACGGCATGGTAGTTCCTCCCTCACATGGTTTTCTTCATCCTATCACATCCGATGGGGCGGTGCAAGGGGTGCTCTTGTTTCCTGTCCGCGCAGCTATTATAATAATAGGTACCGAAAGAAGGTGAGCTTCCTGCACGACATCTGGAATCCATGGCACGGCTGCGTCAAGTGCAGCGAGGGCTGCCAGAACTGCTACATGTATTTTCTCGACCGGATGAGGGACCAGAACGGGGCTGCGATCTACAAAACAAAAAACGGCTTTTCCTATCCGCTCCAGAAAGACCGCACCGGACACTACAAAATCCAGAGTGGTGAGCAGATCCGGGTCTGCATGACCTCGGATTTCTTCTTGGAAGAAGCCGACCCGTGGCGGGTTGAGGCGTGGGACATCATGCGCCAGCGCAGCGATGTGGTGTTTTTTCTGCTCACCAAACGGCCGCAGCGGGTACGGGAGTGCCTGCCGCCGGACTGGGGCAGCGGTTGGGACAACATCTTTTTCAACGTCACCTGTGAAAATCAGCGCCGCGCCGATGAGCGCATTCCCATTCTGTTTGACCTGCCCTTCAAGCACAAGGGCATCATGTGCGCGCCCTTCATCGGGCCAGTAAGCATCCGGCAGTACCTTTCCGCCGGGCAGATCGAGCAGGTCATCTGCGGCGGCGAAAACTACGATGGTGCCCGCCCCTGCAATTTTGATTGGGTCAAATCGCTCCGGCAGGAATGTGTGGATGCCAACGTGACCTTCTGCTTTATCGAGACCGGCACCGTGTTCATCAAGGACGGCAGGCGCTACCACCTGCCAAACAAGCAGCTGCAAAGCCGAATGGCCTGTAAATCCGGCATGAATTTTCAGGGCAGGCCCATTCATTTTGACCTCGTGGACGACTGGGGCTACCCCATCCCACAGGAAGATTTATATACGCCCCATTTCCGCGCAAACTGCGAGACCTGCGGCAGCAAGTTGATCTGCAACGGCTGCAGTGACTGTGGAAAATGCTTATAAAATAAAGGAGTTCTATGAAGAACCAGAAGAAAAAATCGTTTCCCCTCAGAGTGTTCCTCTGCCTGCTGGCTGTTTTGCTGGCCGTCTGCATTGCATTCGGCGTTTACGTCAGCGACTACTACCACGCCGACCCCGCCGCCGAGGACTCGCTGGTGTCGGACCGCTTTGTGACCGTCACCGAACAGGATGGCAACTGGGTCTTTGTGCCGGAGTCTCCCACCGCCGGGCTGATCTTCTATCCGGGCGGCAAGGTGGAAAACACCGCCTATGCTCCTCTCCTGCACGACCTTGCCGAGGACGGCATTCTGTGCGTGCTGGTAAAGATGCCCTGCAATCTGGCCGTACTGGACATGAACGCGGCGGACAGCATCCCGGAACGCTTTTCCGAAGTCACAGACTGGTACATCGGTGGGCACTCGCTGGGCGGGGCCATGGCGGCAAGCTATGTGGCCAAGCACACCGATGAACTGGACGGTCTGGTGCTGCTGGCGGCCTACTCTACTGCCGACCTGACCGACAGCGGCCTGCGAGTTTATTCCACTTACGGCAGCGAGGATGGTGTGTTGAACCGCGAAAAATACGAAGCCGACCGCACGAACCTCCCACAGGACACCACCGAAACGGTCATTGACGGCGGCTGTCATGCCGGGTTTGGCAGTTACGGTGCGCAGAAGGGCGACGGCGCGCCTGTTATCTCCGCCGAGGAACAGCAACAGCAGACAGCGGATGCACTGGCGGCATGGATGAATCTTCAATAAAAAGCAAAATATCCCGACCATTTTCCTGCAAATCACAGGAGAATGGCCGGGACTATTTTTATTATTCCGTGAACCAGCACTCAATACAAATGGAACTTATGGCTGATCTGGTGTGCAATTTCGTCCGGCAGCGGACGGAACCCGATGCAGGTCAGAGTCATGCCCTCGCCGTTTTCATCAAATTCTTCCGGTTCCAGCTCGGTGTGGCAGGCATCCCGGATAAGGAAGAAGTCTTTGTTTTCCACAAGCCCCAGTTCTTCGGCAATGGTCTTTGCTTTCAGCAGTTGATTGCGGTTCTTTGCCCCACATACGGTCTTGGTAAACGAACCATCGAACCATTCTTCATAGGTTGCTTTCTCCAACATGATTTCTGCCCGATAGCCGGTAATTTCTCCGTCTTTCTCGATGGGTTCCACGCCCTGTCCCATGCCGATGGGGTCGGTGAGAAATGCCAGCGAAGCATGGCAGCACTGCGCCGCCAGCTTGCCAGGCGACATCTGCAGATCTTTTCGTGCAATGATGAGTTGACGCATTTTTTCTCCTTTTTACGACAGTTTGATCTTCAAATCTGCCAGCAGATTCACTGCTTCCGGCAGGGAAAATTTCGCATCCTTCAGGCGGCTGCCCAGAATGTCCACCCTATAACCGGCGGCATCCCGGAAATCCGCCTTGCGCAGGTCACACTGGTAGAATTCCGTTTCGTGAAGTTCCACGCCCTTGAAATTCGCCAACTGCATCTCGCATTTGGCAAACATAGAGCCGACAATTTCGTTGCCGTCCGAAAAGTCGAAGCGGTTGAAGTTCATTTCGGTGAAGGTGTTATATTTCAGACTGCACTCTTTCAGCGTGTGAATGGGGTCTGGGAAGGCACCATTGGACATCAGCGGTGCCCACTCGATTTCATTCAGGCGGCAGTCCTCAAAATCCAGCGACTGCACCGAGGAATGGGTACTGCGCAGACCTGTGATCTCACACCGCACGAATTTGCACTCGTTCAGCGTGGTATGATCCAGTTCGCACTTGGTAAAAGAGCAATCCGCAAATACGCAATCGGTAAAGTCGCAATCCTCAAAAGTCTCCTCGGTGAACGACAGGTCAGCAAACCGTTCACCTTCACAATAACGCTCTGTCATAAAATTCTCCTGTCAGCGCAGTTCTTCCAGCAAAGCTGTGCAGCCCTCCAGCACGTCCTGCCAAGTGGCCTCAAAGTCCCCGGTATACCACGGGTCGGCCACATCGCCGGGGCGGCGGGTATGATCCATCAGCAGAGACACTTTATGCTCCGGGTCGCCGCCCACAAAGCGCGCCATATTGCGCAGGTTGTTGTGATCCATGGCGATCAGGTAATCGTAGGTTTCGTAATCCCTCCGGGTCATCTGCCGGGCGGTTTTACCCTCGCAGGAGATGCCGTGCTCGGCCAGCTTCCGCCGGGCGGGCGGATAGACCGGGTTGCCGATCTCCTCGGTGCTGGTGGCGGCGGATGCGATTTCAAATTTATCAGAAAGCCCGGCTTTGGCCACCAAGTCTTTCATTACAAATTCGGCCATTGGGCTGCGGCAAATGTTGCCGTGGCAGATAAAAAGCACTTTCGTCATGTCAAAATATTTCCTTATATCGTATCATTTTGAATTTTGTACACATGCGTGCAAAATTCAGTTCTGCTTCAAGAACTCCCGCAGCACATCCTCTGGACAGGGTGTATGGTTCGGGTACTTTTCCCGCAGCGGTGCGGCGGCACCATCCATAATGTAGGGCACACCCACAATGTCCAGCATCGACACATCGTTATAATTGTCGCCAAAAGCCATCACATCGGCAAGGGCGATGTCCAGAGTCTTGCAGATGCTGCGCACACCGATGCCCTTGTTGGCAAAGGTGGTGTCGATCCAGTACGGCCCTGCCACAGCGCAGTTTGCCTCTTTCCATCGCGGGACAAACCGTTCCGTGTAAGCTTCCACGCCTTCGTGCAGATACACCGATACTTTTGTGATTTCCTCCGGCACCTCGGAAGGGTCATGGATGATTTGATAATTGTTCCCGATGAACTGAATACGCTTGAGCATTCCCAGACCCCGCTCCATCAGGTATGCAGTATTCTGACCGGAAAGCATTACCTCGCCCTGCCCGTCGCTGCGGGTCCACAGGTCGTTGGCGATTTCTTCGGCCAGCGCGCGCGGCATCGGATTCTTGGCAATGCACTGCTCGTCCTTATAAATCACACCACCGTTTTCGCAGAGAAACACACAACAGTCTGCCACCGGTGCAAAAAGCTTGCGCAGGCTGGTATACTGCCGACCGGATGCCGGGCAAAACAGAATGTCACGCCGGTGCAGCTCCCGTATCTGTTCAAAAATCTCGATTTCCAGTTCCTTTTTGCCGTATTGCAGCAGCGTACCGTCAATGTCGCTGCAAATCAGTCTGATTGACATTTTCCGTTCTCATTTTTCAAGATAATTCGGTGCAATTCCCCGGCATCCAGAACACGGATGCCTTCGTCCATCAGCATCTTGGCAAAAACACCCTGTCCGGGAATCTTTGTCCCGGAAAACGTTCCGTCGTAGATTTCCTTCACGCCGCAGCTGGGGCTGCGGGATTGCAGGATGGCAAGCTCCACCCCATTTTCTTTTGCGATGGCAAGGGCCTTGGCTGCGCCCGCTCGGAACTCCCGGTCCACATTGATGCCCTCTTTGTTCGTGACAACGCCCTGCACGATTTCCGCCGGGCACCGCGGTGTGGGCAGGCCGCCCAGCACCTCCGGGCAGACCGGAACCACCTGATGCCCCCGCGCAAAATCGCAAACCGCCTGATTGTAATTGTTTCCGCCGCTGTATTTGCAGTTTTCGCCCAGCAGGCAGGCGCTGACCAGAATCTTCATTGTTACGCGCTCCGTTTTTCAGATACTGAATCTTTTACCTATTCTACCACGCTTTTGGGCATTGAAAAAGAGGATTCTGCTTTTTCCTATCCCCATACCGGGAGGTCCGCCGTAATCTTTTCTAATTCCTGTGCAAGAAACGTCAGCCTTTCCCTCAGATGGTTGTTATGCGGTGCATCTCCGTTCAGCAGATAGTCCGTTTTTCTACGTTTTTCATAGGTCTCATTTTCACGATTCCACGCAAAAAAATTGAACGCTGTCAGCGTTTAATAAACACATATAGTGTGTCCGCTCATTTTATCCATCTCATTTATACACAGTTCCGAACCAAAAGAACCGCATAAAGCTCTCATCAAAAAACAGGGAGTGACATCAAATCACTCCCCGTTTGCATTGATTGTATCAGAGTTTCGTCATCCAGAGCCCATGCAGATTGCAGTATGCGTAAACGGCCACCGGTTTTTCACTGCCCAGTTCAAAAACAGTGCTGGGAGCCTGCCCCGGATTCAGATAGCGTATCTGCCCGCCGTTCTCAGTCTCCACAAAAATCCACTGAATATAGTGAACATCCGCCATGGGGTGCTCCACCGCGCCCACTGTGACCGTGAGACGACTGCCGGAAAGCTCTGCCACCGGCAGATGCTTCTCGCCGCTGGCTTCCACCGTATTGGGAACCAGCTCTTTCATTTTCTCCCCGCAGCAGACCAGCGGAACGCCTGCGTTATGGATGGTAGTGACGAGGTTGCCACAGTGATTGCAGATGTAAAACTTTGCCTTCATATCGAAATCCTCCATCGGAATGTTATCGGTGTGTTTCTTGTGTCTATATGATAACATTTCCTATTTATGATTTCTGTGACTGAATCACGCAAAGCGTTTTTCTGCCGTCTTCACCCTTCCCTCTGCTCCACGATTTCCAAGCTGTCACGCCCCACACGGCAGAGCAAAAACAGCACCTGCACACCAGCGGCTTTGGCTTCGGCCAGTGCCGTACCAAACTCCGGCTGTGTGCTGACATTCGGCTGCACCTCGGTGATGCCTTCCATCTGAATCACAAAGGCCACAGCGCACCAATACCCTGCCTGCTGTGCCTGTGCCAGCTCGTGCAGGTGCTTCACACCCCGCTCGGTGGGTGCATCCGGGAAATAGCCGATACCGTCCACTTCCAGTGTGCAACCCTTGACTTCCATCAGATACTTTTGCTCGCCCTTTTCCATATAAAAGTCGATGCGGGACTTCCCATAGGTGAATTCCGGCTTGATATAGTCGTAGCCCTGTTTTGCAAGCCACTCTCCTACCACCTTATTGGGTGCCTGACTGTCCATATTGACCCAGCCGAGGCCCTGCTTGTGTACCGCCACAAGATCGTATTTCGTTTTGCGTTTCGGGTTATCCGACACTTCCAGCCGAACCGCCGTGCCGGGCAGCAATAGCTCTTTGCACCGCCCGGTGTTCTTGACATGGACGGTTTCCACTGCTCCATTCACTTCCACATGGGCAATAAAGCGGTTGGGACGGTCAACAAAAATGCCGTCTGCGATTTCTCTGTATTTCAATGTTTACTCCATTTTTGCCTGATACACCCGCTCCGTCCGGGCATCGAAGCAGCAGAAAATCACCTGCATGGCGTAATCCGCGTGATCTTCCAGCCACTGTGCCACTGTTTTGACTGCAATCGCTGTGGCATCCTCCAGCGGGTAGCCATACACGCCGGTCGAAATTGCCGGGAAGGCAATGCTGTGGAGTTCATACTCTTTGGCAAGGTCCAGCGAATTGCGGTAGCAGTCCGCCAGCTGCGCAGCATCCTCTGCTGTGCCGGAATATATCGGGCCTACCGTATGAATGATATACTTTGCTTTCAACCGGTAGCCCTTAGTGATTTTTGCTTCGCCGGTGCGGCAGCCGTGCAGCGTGCGGCACTCAGCCAGCAGTTCCGGCCCTGCTGCCCGGTGGATGGCACCATCCACACCGCCGCCACCCAGCAGACTCCGATTGGCCGCATTCACGATGCCGTCACAGTCCAGTTTGGTAATATCACCCTGCACCACTTGAATCTGATTTTTTACTTTTTCAGAAATCATTGTAAACTCCTCACTTTTTGAGCAGTTCCAACGCTTTCTCCATAGGCACGCAATCGGCATAGCGGTCCGGCCAGAGGAATTCATTGTAATAGTGGTAGCTCTGCTCCCCTGTCATATACTCGTTGTCCTGCGTGGAATTTGCATAGGCAGGAACGATCATGTGCAGGCCATGCTCAAAGCCCGCCTCCACCGTTGCATTGATGCAGAAGTCCGTCATGATGCCGCAGACCATCACATCTTTTTCGCCCTTTTCCGTCAGATATTCCAGCAGACCGCTTTCTTTTTTGAACGCGCTACATACGGTTTTGACGAACCGTTTTTCAGTCAGCAGCGGCGCAAACCCGGAATAAACCTCAAATTCATCGTCCCCGATGGAAAAGCCTGTACCGGGCCCATCGTCATGCTGGACATAGACGACCTCGATTCCCTGTTCGCGGGCAGTCCGGATCAATTCCCTGATGTTGCTGACAAACTTTTCAAACGCATACAGGCGTTCATCCACGATACCTTTCTGTGTATCCACAACCAGTAAAACCATGTGTAAGCCCTCCTGTTTTTCTTTGGTTTCATTCTACCATAGACCGCCGTTTTCTACAATCGGATTCAAAAAATCCCCACAGGGAAAACACCTGCAGGGATTGATTCAGCCACCCAAGACGATCAGGATCAGCACCACGACCACTGCAATGGCGATCAGGCAGCCGCCCCCGCCGCCACCGCCATTGTTGTTGTGGTTTCCGCCACCACCACCGCCGCCGGACGAGCCGCCGAAGTTGCGGTTGAACGCCGTCATGTACTGGGCATATGTTGAGCGTAGGGCTTTGTTTACCGGCTGGGCTGCCAGCCGGGTTTCTGGTGTTCCTCGGGCTTATAGGTACCCTTGGTGGTATCAATGACTGCCTGATACAGTTCCAGCTTCTGCCATGTGGGGCAGTTCAGCCGCTCGATTTTTTCGATCACATAGTTGGCGTGGGCAGTTGCGACACGCTTGCCCAACTCTTCCCAGCCTTCCTCGGTTTTGGGGTAATGCACCACCACTTCAATGGAGGCACTCTTTCGCATGGCTCACTCACCTCCGGTCACATCGCCATCACCTCATTCTTACGAGTCACGGGTTGTCCGCTATTCGCTGCGGCTCCCGGTGAGAACATTCAAAGCCAAGCTGACCAGCAACGCCATATCGATGCGAAGCATCTCGGTCTTGGCAGCGTAGTCCATACAAGAGGAAGAAGCAGTATTTTGGGCTGCTCCACCCTGTCCAATCCGATCTTCTTTGCATTCCTGCTGGGCGTGTGGTTCTTGCTCCGCTGAGCATGGCAGCAGGCAGCGCTATGAACATCTTTTTCCCGCTGCCGGGCAGGAGGGTGCATATAAGTATCGAAAGATCTGATCATACCAGTTTTAGGGGATGGTTCTGCGGAGCCATCCGTTTTTTTCTTGCTCTAATCGCATTTTCTCTGTTTTCTCTTGACGATGCCCCGCTAATGGAGTAGGATTGTGCTGCAAAAACGAATTGCAAAAGAGGAGTTCTGCTCCCGCCTGTGCAACAGTCACCTCCATGGCACAGCTCTATGACCGGGATGCTTCTCATTCCAGTGCGATCTATGTCCTGAGCACACTGCTTTCCATCCTGACCATGCCGCTGATGATCGGGTCGTTTGAGCTGTTGCTCTGAAATACGAAAAAAGGCCGCCCGGCATCGCAGCAGGGCTGCCTTTACAATTACAAGGATGTGTCTCTATGAAACTACTCAAACAATTCATTCAGCAGGAAACGGTCCTCACCGCAGCCGCTGTGCTGGCCGTTGTCTCCGCCTTCTTTGTTCCGCCGGATGCGCAGTATCTCGGCTACATCGACCTGCGCACGCTGGCGATTTTGTTTTCCCTGATGACGGTCATGGCCGGGCTGCGGCGGCAGGGCTTTTTTGATGGACTGGGCCGGGCATTGCTGTCCCGTACCCACAGCACCTTTCAGCTGACGCTGGTACTGGTCGGGTTGTGCTTTTTCGGAAGCATGTTCATCACCAACGATGTTTCCCTGCTGACCTTCGTTCCCTTTACGTTTGTGGTCCTGAGCCGTCTGGGAGCGGATGTCCGCCGCGCTCTTCTGATCCCGGTGGTCTGTATGCAGACCATTGCGGCAAACCTTGGCAGTATGCTGACCCCCATCGGCAACCCGCAGAACCTCTATCTTTACGGAAAAAGCGGCATGAGCATCGGGGGATTTGTGCTTCTTATGCTGCCCTACACACTGGTCTCTCTACTTCTGCTGCTGGCTTGGGCAGCGCTGGTCTGCCGAAAAGCCTCTGCCGCCCTCTCCGTGGATGAGCTTGTTTCTTCTTCTGCATCTCAGGGGGATCAGAAGATCATCCTGCTGTATCTGGTTCTGTTTGCCATTTGCCTGCTGTCCGTGATCCGGGTGCTGCCCTATAGCATTGCCTTTGCCGCTGTGCTCGTCTGCGTTCTTTTTGCAGACTCGCACACCTTACGGGCAGTGGACTATTCCCTGCTTTTGACCTTTGTGGCTTTTTTCATCTTCATTGGCAATCTGGGGCGCATTCCGGCCTTTTCCGGCTGGCTGCAGGAGTTTCTGACCGGCCGGGAAGTTCTGGTGGCGGTTCTTGCTTCGCAGGTCACCAGTAATGTTCCCGCCGCCCTGCTGCTGTCCGGGTTCACGGCAGAGACACAAGCCCTCATCATCGGCACCAATCTGGGAGGTCTTGGCACTCTGATCGCATCCATGGCCAGTCTTATTTCCTACCGGCAGATCGCACGGGAGCTGCCACAGGGAAAGAAGCAGTATTTTGGGCTGTTCACCCTATCCAACCTGATCTTCCTTGCGATCCTGCTGGGCGTGTGGTTCTTGCTCCGTTGACCGTGGCAGATGACTTATGGTTTTTCTATACCCTTTCTTTTTGTACCCGCAGTCGCAGTAGGGTCCGCCGGAGGCAAGGGTGTACTGCCGCTCAAAATTTGTCACGCCGCCCGCTTCGCTCATGGTGTAGTCCAGATGGCACAGGGCGGGGGTCAGGTCGTACAGACCCAGTTCCTTCATCAGCACCCACATCCCCATGGGCATTCCTGCGTATTTCATTGTCTGTCTCCAAATCCGATCTTCACGATCTGCATTTTCATTCCGTTGTCTCCAACCTTGGCGACGAATCGGAAAAAGCCGCTGACAGAAGGATCTTTCAAATCGTTGTACCCCAGCATATAGCCCCGGCTGGACACTTGCAAACGGCTGTCCCATGGGGAAAGCTCGCTTTTCACATCCGAAACCGCGAAATATGCTCCCACATCCTTGATTTTCGCCGTCCTGAGCCACGTTTTGGCGATCATCTTTACCGCCGTGCGGTTGGCGGCATCAAACACCAGCACTCCGCCGGGGAACGCATCTGCCATCCCCTGCACCAGCGCCTTGACCTGCTCCGTCAGTAAGTAATAGAACACCCCAGAGGCAAAGAACACCACCCCGCCGGAGGCATCGATCTTGTCAAACCATGCGGGGTCTTTCAGGTCGCAGGGGATATTTTGTTCCCGCTCCCCAGCAGGCAGAAGCTGCTCCCGCAAGGCAATGACATCGGAGAAGTCCAGATTGTAGATCTTGCATCTGCCGTTGTCGCAGGCTTTGCCGGTGTTGTCCAGCCCGCAGCCCAGGTTGACTACCGCCGCACAGGGGTGCGTTTTCAGGTACGCCTGCACCTCAAAGGTAAGGTCATTCTGCCGCATGGCCACCTCCAGCGCACCGAACCGCTGCATCAGACTGCGGGAGTTTTTCTCTGCCTCTGAAAAGTCGTAGTCGATCTGATCGAGCAGCCGAACCGCTGTTTCGTCCCGATAAAGGTTTGGGTACAGTTCGGTACACAGCTTCCGGGAATACAGTGGGAGGATCAGTGTCTCCTGCACGGTGTTTTTCTCGATTTTGTATTTCATAGGTTCCTTCCTGTTCTCCTCATTCTGCTTTCCGGCAGACGAACCATGCCATGCTCTTCACTGTTCCAAATGTTACGGTTGCGTACCGTTTCTCCAGCCGTTTTTTCAAGCTGAAGGCCATCTCGTAGGGCGGTGTGAAGAACCCCGTCTTTTCATAAACGTGCCGGACAGTGCCTTTTCCAGATAGGCGTCGTTTTCCGCCTTGTTCATGTCCCACACCAGACGGCACACCGCTTTCCCGCTCAGGGTGGAGCAGGTGATCATACCATCATAAAAATTGTTGCCGCCTGTCAGCCGATAGGCACCGCGGATTGCTTCTTTTCGTTCCACGCTCCGTCCTCCTTACACTATTTCACCGCTTTTGCGCCATAACGCAAAGCCAGCCCTTTTTATTTTTGTGGCTTTGGATCTGACAAAATCCTGCTTTTTCCAGATACTCTTTCAGTGCAGTATCCGTATAGATGGCCATGCCATCGATGATCTGCGTCCATTTGTCGTCTTTTGTCGTTTCGCCGTTTGCTTCGTTACAGATGAAAAAGATTCCGCCGGGCTTCAGCACTCGATAAACCTCTCTGAAATTCTGTGCAAGCTCCGGCCAGAAGTAGACCGTTTCAAAGGCGGTCACCACATCAAACTGCTCCGCTTCAAACGGCAGCTCTGCCACACTTGCCTGTTGCACGGTACACCGTCCTGCCGCAATGGCTCTGGCATTGACTTTTCGCGCTTTTTCCACGCTGACGGCTGAGTAGTCGATGCCCTGCACCTTGCCGTTGGGGCACAGTTTCAACAGCATTTTAATGTTCGCTCCACCGCCGCAGCCGCAGTCCAGCACCATGGCATCCGGGGCAGGCTGTAAAAAACTCAGCCCCCATTCTGCCATTGCGCTGTGTCCAAAGTTCATCATGGCAACCATGATCTTCCCGCCAAGGCCTACGGGCTTTCGGGTATTTTCAAAAAAGGACATAACGCCACCCTCTTTCTGTTTACCGTTCACCATGCAATGCTTTTTACCAGAGGCGCCCACTGCACCGGATGACAGGCCAGCAATTCTTTGTGCCGCAAGTTAGGTAAAGTTAACTTTCTGTTCTATAAAAAGCCGCTTCTCAGCGGTTCTTCTGCCAAAATAATACGCCCTGCCGTCTCCTCTGTCAAGAAGTTTAGGCATTTTCGGAGATTCCGAAAGAGATTTCGCTCTCGGGAACCCCCAACCATCACCCCAGTGCCACATCCAGCACCATCATCACGCTGAAGCCTACCGCAAAAAACACCGTGCCGACGTTGGAGTGCTGTCCCTGCGACATTTCCGGGATCAGTTCCTCCACCACCACATACAGCATGGCTCCGGCAGCAAAGCTAAGCAGATAGGGCAAAGCAGGCACCACGATGCCTGCCGCCAGAATCGTCAGCACTGCCCCGATGGGCTCTACGATGCCGGACAGTACACCGCCCCAGAACGCCCGGCCTTTTTTCATTCCTTCCGCCCGCAGTGGCATGGAGATGATGGCACCCTCCGGGAAGTTCTGGATGGCAATGCCAAGGGAAAGTGCCAGCGCCCCGGCGGCGGTGATCTGAGCAGTCCCGGCAAGGTATCCGGCATAGACTACGCCCACTGCCATACCCTCCGGGATGTTGTGCAGCGTTACCGCCAGAACCATCATGGTGGTGCGCTGGAGCTGGCTTTTTGGCCCTTCGGCCTGCAAACTGTTCTGGTGCAGATGCGGGATGAGATGGTCCAGCAGCAGCAAAAACAGGATACCCAGCCAGAAACCCACCGCCGCCGGGAAAAACGCCAGCCTGCCCAGATCTGCGGCCTGCTCCATAGCCGGGATCAGCAAGCTCCATACCGATGCCGCCACCATCACTCCGGCGGCAAAGCCGGTGAGGGCGCGCTGGATGCCGTCACGCAGAGAGTTTTTCAAAAAGAACACACAGCCCGCCCCAAGACTTGTGCCAAGAAAGGGGATCAAAATCCCCCAGAACGCGTCTTGTATCATGTAGTACCTCCTTGTGGTTATTTACGGCTAACTGCATAAAAAGTATACTGCGCTCCGGCAAAAAGGTCAAGGGCTTTGCGGTATAGAGGATGCAGATCGTTTCCTGCATCGAAAAATTCACCTCTGCAAACTTGCCGGTTTCTACTTGACAACGCCCGGTGGGAGTGCTATTTTTACTTCGCGAATTTGTTTTGCCTAACCATCTGAGGGGTTTTGCCCCTGCATTTTTTTGCATCGATTGTTAGGAAAAGCTAACTGTTTTTTCAAAACTGAGATAGAGGTGTGTTACCATGAGATTGAAAAAAGTATTTGCAGGTGCACTTGCGGCCGCTATGCTGGTATGCGCTGTGGCAGTCCCGGCCTTCGCTGCGGAAGAGGTGGAACAGGAAAACTGCCTGACCTCCAGCTATGTCCAGATGAACATTCCCTACGCCGACTTCTACAAGGCTGCCGGTGTGGACAACGCATCTGAGATCGACGCTGTGACCAGCGCCACCAGGAACAAGCCCCGTGCGGGCAAGCTTGTCGCCGGTTCCTACCACGTCAACGCGGACGGCACTGACATCACCGGCGTTTCCTTCCCGGTCAAGGTGCTGACCCCGTGGGCGCTGAAGAATGCAAAGCAGGTCACCGATGCCGACAGCTACGACATTACCGTTACCCTGAAGGGCAAGGAATCCACCACCACCTACACCGGCGCAGATGCCTTGTTTGAGAACGAAAGCTACGCTTACTACAAGCTCAGTGAGACCCCTGCCTACTACATCACCACATGGTATAACCTGCTGAGCGGCAAGTGGGAGTTTGGCAAGGTCCACGCCACCGAGACCACCGTAGAGGGCACCACTGTGGAGCTGAATACCAACGGTCACCATGCCACCTACGAGATGAAAATCTCCGGTTTTGATCTGGACTACAAGGCCAACAAGGTCTACGGCGCAGTTCTGACCACCGCCGATGGCAGTGAGTACGGCCTGCGTCATCTGGCCAACATCTGGCATGGTACCAAACTGGGCCTCAATGCCGATGATCCTTACTTTGCATCCATCATCGGCAAGACGATTACTCAGATCACCTTCTACACCGCCGACGGCGTGTATGTCCTGCCGGTCAGCGTAGCGCTGTAAGTTTGCGGAAGGCTGCCTGATTCAGCCAACATATAGCACAAAACGGCAAGGTTTCCTGATTGCGGGAGCCCTTGCCGTTTTTTATTGCAGATGGAGCCCAATCGCAGGGTCAACAGTTTTTACGTCTGCAATACGGAATCAATATTGCCGGCATTACTCTGCGAATCACAAAAGGGTCCAGCCAACAGCGTTTTGGCGATGCTGGCAGGCTCTACGCCCAGTGCGTGAGCTGCCTCTGCCACGGTTCGTTCAGCACAATGACATGGTCTCCCAAGCCTTTTTCTTCCAGATCTGCTTTTGCTTTTTCAAAGGACATTTTCCCACTTCTCCGCTCTTATTCGGTAATGACCCAGACCCGTGCAGGCAGACCAGTCGCACCTTCGATGCGGGGATAAGAAACGATGACTACCGCACCGGCAGGCTGAACTTTATCCAGATTTGCAAGCACCTCCACCTGCAGCTTGTCGTTGTCCAGAACATAGCGCTCGCAGGCAAGGTCACCCTTTTCCTCCGCCACCGCAGAGGAATCGGTATCCAGCGTTTCGTGGCCGTTGGCGGCAGCGTTGCGCACCTTGTAGATATACTCCAATGCTTCCAGCGACCAGCCGGGGGCATTTTCTTTGCCCTCTGCGTCGATGCCGGACAGCGCATCCATATCCGGCCACTTCTTGTACCAGTCGCTGCGCAGAGCCACCAGCGCACCATCCGGGATAGGACCGTACTTTGCCTCGTAGGCCTTGATGTCCTCCACCGTCACAGCGTAGCGAGGGTCTTTCTTGGCCTGCTGGGAAATATCAATGACCACCAGCGGGAAGATCAGGTCGTTCACATCATACTTTTCGGACAGCGCTTTGCCCTTGATGAAGTGACCCGGGAAGTCGATATGGGTACCGAACTGTCCGGGGAATTTGAAGGTCTGGATCAGGCATTCCAGTTCCGGCTTGCCCCAGTCCCACACGGTCTTTGCCAGCTCCACAGAGCCTTCCGGGATGCCGGACCAGTAGGGGCTTTCGTTGTTCAGCGAGTGAGAAAGTTCTACCCAGCGATATTTTTTAGCGTCTTTCAGTGCGTTCCACAGTTTATAATCAGCCATTGTCGGTTCTCCTTTTATTGTGACGATGTATGTTCGGGCACTTCTCCCAGACAACGGCATCTTCCTGTTTTTTCTCAGTCTGCCTGCCGGGAATTTGTCTGGGAGCAGCGCATTCGCCCGGGCAGCCTGTGCCGGGCATCTGCTGTATGTTTCATCTGTCTGCGCTCCCTTCCTTGTATTGGGGATAGTATAAACCCATTTTCATACCATGTCAATAGGTTTATTCTCACAAAGACACCTCTGCCCTTTCATCCGCCGGTTGCCCGCCGCCGGAGTTCCTTTAATTTCATACGTCCTGCTTCTTTTCCAGTGCTTCAAAGTGATACCGGGGTTTACCTTTGCTCTTTTTGCCGTACTCGATGGCCTCTTTGGGGCAGTAGCAGATGCACGCCATGCAGTGGGTGCAGTTTTTGCCCCAGACCGGCTTGCCGTTTTCCAGATGGATATTGTTCAGAGGGCACAGTTCCACACACTTACCGCAGCCGATGCAGGCATCCGTTGCCCGGAAGGCATCGGCTTTTACAAAAAAGCGATAGAACACCGGGTTTACCGGGCCGCTCATAAGGCGGTCGTAGAGGGTCTCTCTCGGCGGAGGAAATTCCTGCCCGGCCTTGAGCTGCGCCAGCACTCTCTGAAGCGCAGGCTCTGCCTGCTCCACGATACTCCGGGCCTGCTCCTTCCGGGGTGCATTGAACATGGCAATGTAGTTTTCCGGCATGATGATCTGAGCCGTGCCCATATACTGCAGCTGCTTTTGCGCCGCAAGCTGCCGGTTGTATTTTGCCGCATTGCCGATCTCGCTGCCGCAATCCATCACAAACCAGATGCGCTCTGCCCCGGTCAGCGCGGTCTTGCCCAGCCACTCCGACACCACCCGGGGGATGCGCCATGCGTAGGTAGGCGTTACCAGCACCACGTCACGCCCAGTCTGCACCGGAGCGGTATTCCCTGCCTTGATGCAGGCGTTCAGGTCGTAAAACGACATCTCCAGCCCTTCGGCAATACGCCGCGCCAGATACCGGCTGTTTCCGGTTCCTGTAAAATAAAGTACCATGGCTGCTCCTTCGTTTTTTGTGTGGTTTTCAGTTGCCTGTCTGCCCGGCAAACTGGAAATTGTAGCATTATTGACTTACTACTGGTTTGCCATCTTTATCAAGTAACGGCGTAAATCCCGCTGCATTTCCGTTTCTATGGAAAACATAATTTACGCCTGTTTGTGTATCAACCCAAATTTCCACTACATCAATCTTACCTTGTTGATAAATTTTCTTAAAACGATCCATGAGTATTCCTCCTTAAAAATTCCGAGTTGTCGCGCTCTCCGTATGCCATAGTCTCCGCACGCCAAAAAAGTCCCTTGCGGCAAGGTGTGTGCTTACACCTCGCCCGCAAACTTCATGCCCCAGCTCATGCGGGTGTCGTACATCAGGCGGGTCAGGG
>ERZ791833.97-NODE-97-length-48779-cov-58.9344_pt1 | contig 48779 bp, 39 predicted proteins | sample MGYA00510294_ERZ791833 | MGnify/ENA primary metagenome ERZ791833 (study PRJEB30046, sample SAMN00715270) | human gut metagenome | study: EMG produced TPA metagenomics assembly of the A metagenome-wide association study of gut microbiota in type 2...
ACTTCTTCCAGTTGCCTGTAAATGGTGATAAGAAGAAGATGAAGTGGGTGATGACAATGAATATCAACCCAGGCTGCTGGTTTGGTGGCAGCGCTACCGAGTATTTCGTAGGCGATTTCGACGGCAAGAACTTCACCTGTCCTGATGCCCACGATGTGAAGTGGCTCGACTGGGGTAAGGATCATTATGCTACCGTTACCTTCTCAAACACAGGCGACCGAGTTCTGGGTATCACCTGGATGAGCAACTGGCAGTATGCCAACCTCACTCCGTTTAAGCAGAATCGTGGTGCTAACGGTTTGCCAAGAGAGTTGAAGCTCTACGAGAAGAATGGCAAGTATTATATTTCAGAAAATGTAGCTTCAGAAGTGTATGCTTTGAGAAAGGAAACCAAGGATTTGGCTGATGCTTCTGTTGCCGATGCCAAGGAGTTTGCTGGGGTTGCTGCCAATATGGAAGGAGCTTTCGAGATTGAGGCAGATGTAACTCCAGATGCCAACGGCATTGCCGGTATCGAGATTTCTAACAACAAGCGTGAGCGTACCATGATCTACTTCGATATGAAGCAGGGCAAGGTAGTGATGGATAGAACAGAGAGTGGTCTGACTGATTTCGGTAAGCAGGCTGTTCCTCATGATATCGAGTTGGCTTGGGATAAGCAGCGTGCTGCAGAAGGCAAGGAGCCTGCCCGCATTGCCAATTCCATCAACTACAAAAATGATTTCGCTCTCGCTACCTGGGCTCCGTTGAGTCTTTGCGAGGATGGCAAGAAGACTTATCATGTTGATATCTTCGTTGATAAGTCATCAGTAGAGCTCTTCGTAGATGGCGGCCGTATCGCCATGACCAACCTCGTCTTCCCAGTAGCTCCATACGAGAATGTAAAGCTCTACACCCAGGGTGGTAAGGCTGAGTTCAAGAACCTGAAGGTTCATAAGCTTGGATTGTAATCACGTAAAATCGAGTGTTTCGGAAAAAATATAATAAAAGCCGCAGTTTGTAAACGCAAACTGTGGCTTTTTCGTTTTTTTATGCTATCTTTGCACACAGATAGTGTTTTTAAAGATAGATCATGATGGAACAGCAAGTAAAACTAGTACCTTATGGGGTGGCAGATTTTGCTACGGTAATAGAGCAGAATCTATATTATGTGGATAAGACGATGTTTATCCCAGAGCTAGAGAAGCAGCCTCGCAATCTCTTCTTCATCCGCCCTCGTCGTTTTGGTAAGAGCATATTCTTGAGTATGCTCTATTCTTACTATGACTGTACGCAGAGCCATAAGTTCCAGAGTCTTTTTGGAAATCTGTGGATAGGCCAGCATCCTACTCCTTTGCAGGGAAAGTATCAGGTGCTGTTCCTCGATTTCTCCCAGATTACGGGTAATATCGACAAGCTTGAGACGAAGTTTAATTCTTATCTCAGCATCAACCTCGATGCTTTTGTCCGTCAATACTCAGAATATTATCAGGCAGAGATGGAAGAAATCCTGGCGCAGGAAGATTTCGAGGAAAAGATGGAACTGATATTCAAGGCTGCCAAGGCGCACCAGTATCATCTGTATCTCATCATCGATGAGTATGACAACTTCACGAATGTCATACTCAACGAACGTGGTGAGAATGTGTATCATGCGATTACCCATGCCGACGGCTTTTATCGTGATGTCTTCAAAAAGTTCAAGGGTAATTTTGAGCGTATCTTCATGATGGGTGTGAGCCCTGTAACCCTGGATGATGTGACGAGTGGATTCAATATAGGTTGGAACATTTCTATCAAGCCGGAGTTTGATGAGATGCTGGGCTTCTCTACCACTGATGTGGTGGAGATGTTTACCTATTATAAAGAACATGGTAGTATTCCTGCTGATAGTGATATTGATGCCATCGTCAATGATATGAAGCCATGGTATAATAACTATTGCTTTGCTAAACAGGCGTTGAAGAAGAAAACTCGTATGTTTAATTGTGATATGGTTCTTTATTACCTTCGCAATTATATGGATGCCGGATGTCCGCCTGAAGAGATGATTGACCCGAATACCCGTACCGATTACGGCAAGATGAAGAAACTCTTGCAGTTTGACAAGCTGGATGGAGAGCGTAAGGGCATTATCCGCAAGATTGCAGAAGAGGAGCAGATTGTTACCAACCTTTATGAGTCGTTTTCTGCGTATCAGATTCCAAAGGCAGAGATATTCCCAAGTCTTCTGTTCTATTATGGCATGTTGACCATCAAGGGAACTCGTGGTTCCAAGCTCATTCTGGGCATTCCAAACAATAATGTCCGCAAGCAGTATTATGGTTATCTGGAAGAGGAGTATCAGTCAAAGGCTTATGTGGATGTCAATCAGCTCACCGATTACTATTATGACATGGCATACGATGGTAAGTGGGAAGAAGGATTGCGCTTCATGGCAGATGCCTATGCCAAGGTTTCATCGGTGCGTGATGGCATTGAGGCTGAGCGAAACCTGCAGGGATTCTTCATGGCTTATCTGAATCTGAATGATTATTATATCACGGCTCCAGAGTTGGAGTTGAATCATGGCTATTGTGATTTCTTCCTTTTGCCAGACCTTACCCATTATGCCAGTCAGCATAGCTACATCCTGGAGTTGAAGGTTCTTTCGAAGAAAGATTTCTCTGCGATAGTTGAAGGTGAGTTCACGGAAGATGGCAAGCCTATGACCAAGGCTGAGAAACAGTGGCGTGAGGCTGTTGATCAGATTCATCGATATGCTGAGGCTCCAAGGGTTGAGGCTTTGCGCCAAGGTACAAAACTCCATCTCATCATCATGCAGTTTGAGGGGTGGGAACTTAAACGGATGGAAGAAGTATGAAATTAATGAAAAGACTCTATATTATATTAATAGTATTACTTAGTGGTATGCTTCTTCTTCTGGATTCATGCACCCAGAAGAAGATGGTGATTGGTGTGTCGCAATGTTGCAGCGGAGTTTGGCGCGAGAAGGTGAATAATGAGATGCGACTGGCGCAGTATCAATATAAGAATGTGGATTTGCTGTTTGCCACGGCAGAGAATGACGGGAAGCGCCAGGCTCGCCAGATAGACAGTATGATAGCCAGGAAGGTAGATCTGATCGTTGTAGCTCCTGATAACGTGAATGATGTAACACCTGCTATCGAGCGAGCTTATCGTGCCCATATTCCGGTTATACTCTTCGACAGAAAGGTAAAGACCAACCATTATACTGCTTCCATCGGTGGCGATAATGTAGAAGCGGGTAGGGAAGTAGCCCGATTTCTGGCCAGTAAGCTGGATGGAAAAGGTACTGTTGTTGAGATTACGGGCTTGAAGGATGCTTCTCCTGTCATCGAGCGCCATCGTGGTTTCCATGAGGTGATGAAGAATTATCCTGGAATCAAGGTGGTTACTCTGGATAGTAACTGGAAGATGGAGCGAGCCCAGGAGTTGCTGAAGCAATATCTGGACAAGGGCGGACATGCGGATGGTGTGTTTGGACATAGCGACCTAGGTGCCGTAGGAGCCTTTCTGGAAGCTGAGAGACGAGGAATAGACAAGCAGATATTGATAGTGGGCATTGATGGATTGCCTGGTAGCTGGGAAGGAGTGGATAGGGTGAAGAGGGGGCAGTTTGCTGCTTCTTATGTTTATCCTACTCAAGGTGAGAAGATCATTGAATTGGCCATGAATATCCTTCAAGGTAAACCCTATAAGAAGGATAATGTGATGAAATCATTCCTTGCTACCCCTGAAAACTGCGATGCCATCGCTCTACAATATCAGGATTTGGAAGCCAAGGTGAAGAATCTGGATCAGATTTCTGGCAGTCTTGATACTTATACGGCGGTATCCCGCATACAGCAATGGATGATTATTGTTGCCATCGTTATCGTCTTAGTTCTGCTCTTTATCATCTTCTATATATATAAGGTATATAGAAAGAAGCTGCAGAAACAGAAAGCCGTGGCTCGTGGATTCATCGAGAACAAAGAGGGCTGGGCTGCTGAACTGAATCATCTGGATGAGAGTGATCGTTACTTCATGGACCGTTTCAAGAAGAAGATCCTTGAGAATATGGGCAATGCTGATATGAAGATGGATGATTTGGGAGCCCAGATGCTGTTGAGCAAGGTGCAGCTCTATCGCAAGGTGAAGGCGATGACGGGGAAAACGCCTGCCGAGCTCCTGAAAGAGATGCGCCTGCAGAGAGCCTATACGCTCCTGATGCAGACTGATAAGACTATAGCTGAAGTCTCGGCAGAAGTAGGCTTTGCGTTACCGGGCTATTTCTCTTCCTGTTTCAAGAAGCAGTTTGGAGTTCTTCCTACCGATTTTAGAAATGAACAGGCATCTAAAAAGAAATAGTTTTCTAACTCCTTTAAAATAAGTATTTTAAAATCGTGGCGTAAGATTCGAAAATCGTTTCATGTAACATAATTACTGTTGCAGGAACGATTTTTTTTATTTATGTTACCATTCTTTGCCTAATTTTGCAGCAGAAATTAAAGCAAAACAATTTTGAAACTTAAAACGTTAGAAATAGTATGAACAATCTTTCAAGATTACTGATGAGCTCTGCGCTCTGTACTGTTTGCACCGTAGCTAGTGCACAACAGGTAAATGTAAATGGCATTGTGAAAGATGCTGCTGGTGAGACAGTCATTGGTGCATCTGTCATGGTGAAAGGCACAAAGGCTGGTACTGTTACTGATTTTGATGGTAACTTCCATGTAGAATGTGCCCCTGGTTCCACACTTGTTATATCATATATTGGATATAAGACGCAAGAAGTAAAGGCTTCAGAAAATATGGAGGTAACACTTCAGGAAGATGCCAACGACTTGCAGGAAGTAGTTGTAACAGGTTATACCACTCAGCGAAAGGCCGATTTAACAGGTTCCGTGGCTGTGGTTTCAACCAAGAACCTGAAGACAAGTTCAGAGACAGACCCGATGCGTGCTTTGCAGGGTCGTGTTCCTGGTATGACTGTTACTACTGATGGTTCTCCTATTGGTTCAGGAACCGTGCGTATTCGTGGTATCGGTTCTTTCAACTCTTCTCAGGATCCGCTTTATATCATAGATGGTGTACCTACCAATATGGCTTTGAATACCCTCAATACAAATGATATTGAGAGTATGCAGGTTTTGAAAGATGCTGCATCAGCTTCTATCTATGGTTCCCGTGCTTCGAATGGTGTCATCATCATCACCACCAAGAAAGGTAAGAAGGGTAGCAAGGTGGCTGTTGACTTCTCTGCCAACCTAACTGCACAGTTCTATTCCAACCAGTCGAAGATGAAGTTGATGAACTCCAGCCAGTATGCTACTGCGATGGCTCAGGCTGCCCTGAACGATGGACTCGATCCTGTGGCTTATGCTGCCAACTACGGCATCGACTTGAATGCGGCCTCTGGTACTCCAATCACCGTTTGGAATCCTGCTACCAACCAGTATCAGAACTATACTATCAATGGTCGATATGACGGCTACATCAATGCCAAGAAAACCATGCGATTCTCTGATACCGACTGGCTCGATGAAATCTCTCGCACAGGTTTCTCTCAGAACTACGACCTCTCAGTTTCTCATGCCAACGACAAGCATAGCGCTATGTTCTCCTTGGGATACAAGAACAATGAGGGAGTCTTGAAATATACCGACTTCGAGAATGTCTCAGCTCGTTTGAACACCTCTTGGAATTTGAACAAGATCGTAACCGTAGGTGAGAATGTAACATTGACTTATACCTCTCAGGTAGATTGCCATCCGATGGAGAATGCCTTGAAGATGCCTTCCATCGTTCCGGTTTACGAAGAAGATGGCAAGACCTTCGCTGGTCCTGTTGGTAGTATGGCCGACCGTCAGAACCCTTGTCGTGAGCTGTATCAGAACCGCAATAACCACCTCGACTACTGGCGCATCTTCGGTAATGCTTTCGTAGAATTGAAGCCTGTCAAGGGATTGACCCTGCGTTCTAACTTCGGTTTGGATTTCAAAACGTCGTTTATCAATGCGATGACGAATACTTATCATTCCGATATTGTCAACAATGACATCGCCAAGACAACGCTCTCGAATAACAATGAGACCAACTGGACATGGTCTAACACAGCCCAGTACGTTACCCAGATTGGCAAGCACAACATTGATGTACTCGGTGGTATGGAATTTTCCAAGCAGTCGGTTATCGATTTCTCTGCCTATTCAGAAGGCTATGCGCTGGAAGATAAAGATTATATGTGGCCAAATGCTGCCACGGGAACGATGCGTAACTCGGGTGCAAAGTTTGGTTATCGCCTGGCTTCTTTCTTTGGAAAGGTGAACTACAACTGGGATGATCTCCTCCTGGCTTCCTTTACTATCCGTCATGATGGTTCATCCCGATTTGGTAAGGCACATCGCTGGGGTACTTTCCCTGCTGCATCACTCGGTTTCAGATTCTCTAATCTCCTGAAGAAGGATTGGTTGGATGATGCCAAGTTGCGACTCTCTTGGGGTCAGACAGGTAACCAGGCTATCGACAACAATGCACAGTTTGGTCTTTATGTAGTGGATTACGGACTAGACCGTGTAACCTCTACTGCATACGATCTCTTCCTGCAAGGCTCAGGTACCTTCCCTTCAGGTTATCGTGCCACACAGTTGGCTAACCCTAACTTGAAATGGGAGGCAGCTACTCAGTATAACGTAGGTTTGGATTACACCCTGTTTGGCAACAGCCTCTATGGTACAGTGGATGCCTATATTAAGAATGTGAAGGATATGTTGATTAATCCTGCTTATCTGGGTGCAACTGGTGAAGGTGGAAATTCATGGCAGAATGGTCCTTCGCTCCGCAACTGGGGTATGGAGTTCACCGTGGGCTATCGCAAGACTTTGGCTAACGGACTTGGCATCGACGTGAACGGCAATCTGGATTTTTTCCGCAACAAGGTTACTTATTTGCCAGCATCAACAACAGGTGCTTACGCTCACACATCTAAGGAAAACCTGGTGCAGAGTGGCAAGTCATATGGTTCCATCGTAGGTTATGTAGCCGATGGAATTTTCCAGAATCAGGAAGAAGTAGATAAGTCTGGACAGCCAAACGCACGTGTCGGTGGATTGAAATACAAGGACTTAGATGGTAAAAATGGTATTACTTCAGATGACCAGACTTGGATTTTCGACCCTGTGCCAGCCTTCTCTTATGGTTTGAATATTGCTCTCAACTACAAGGGCTTTGATTTCAGTATGTTCTGGCAGGGTGTCTATGACCAGGATGTGTATAACAACCAAAAGTTCCAGACCGACTTCTGGGCTATTACTGATGGTGGTTCTAACAAGGGAACCCGTTTGCTCGATGCTTGGAATACCAACAACACCGGTTCTTCTATCCCACGTCTGAGCACCATGAACACAGCCGATGAGGGTCGTGCTTCCTCTTACTACGTTGAGAATGGATCTTACTTGAAGTTGCGTACCTTGCAGGTGGGTTACACCATCCCAAGCAGCATCCTCTCTAAGTTGAAGATGACAAGTGCCCGTGTCTATCTCTCAGGTCAGAATCTTTTGACCATCAAGAGCAATAGCCTGACCTGTTCAGACCCAGAGAATCCAAACTGGAACTATCCACTTTCAACATCCGTATCATTCGGACTTCAGGTAGGTTTCTAAAATGTTTCATATTTTTAAAGAGAATTCTAAGATGAAAAAGTTATATACAATGGTGCTTGCAGCAGCACTGGTAGGAACATTCACCAGTTGTGATGATTTCCTGGATTACACCCCAACAGCAGTGGTTGATGAAGACAAGGCTTTCAGCGAGCCAGACAAGATGGTAAACAGTGCCTATGCGATGTTGGGCGACTGTTGGTATTCTTACCCATTCAACCTTTGGCCATACGGTGACCTTTCTTCAGACGATTGCTTGAAGGGTGGCGGTGGCACCGGTGACACCGGTTATCACGATGTGGAGATCTGGAGTACCTTGACCTCTACTAAGGGCGAACTCGACGAGTTATGGTATCGTCTCTATTGTGCCGTTTCCCGTTGCAACCGTGCTTTGGTTTCTTTACAGCAGAATGGTGAGAGCACACTGGGTGCTGAGGTAACCAAGCAGCGTGAGGCTGAGGTTCGCTTCCTCCGTGCTCATTTCTATTTCAAGTTACTTACCATGTATCGTCAGATTCCTTGGATAGACGAGAAGGTTTATGAGGATAAAACAACAGAGAGCACATCAAACACTCAGTTTACTTACGAGGAATTGTGGCAGAAGGTGATAGCCGACTTCCAGACTGCATACGATGTACTTCCTGCTAAGCAGAAGGATGGCGGTCGTGTCAACAAGATTGCTGCCGCAGGTTATCTGGCCAAATGTTATCTTACCATTGCCTGGGGTGATGGTTATGAGGCAACCAATGGCGTTGACCATATTAATGAGGAGTATATGCAGAAGGTAGTAGATTACACCGATGTTGTGAAGAATTCAGACTATGGTTACATGGCAGATTTCGGCGACATCTTCCTGCCAGACAATAAGAACAACAAGGAGTCAGTTTTTGCTGTCCAGACTTCCGACTATAGCGAGGATCATACCACCTTCGGACGTGCCAACTGGTCTAATATGCTGAATGGCTGTTGGGGTATTTGGTCTTGCGGATGGGATTTCCACAAGCCTTCACAGAATCTGGTGAATGCCTTCAAGACCAAGAATGGACTTCCTGAGTTTGATGACTACAACAAGACCAGCAATCATCCTGTTAATGGTGAAGTGACCGACCAGAAGTGGGATCCACGTTTGTTCCATACTGTAGGAATGCCTACCTTCCCATATAAATATGAGTCAGAATACACGATGACTACGGCCAACTCTCGTACACCAAACGTTTACGGTTACTATACCTCTCTGAAGGAAGTTCCACAGCGTTCTAAGGGTGAAACTTTCAATGGCTCTTGGCAGGCGTTTGCCATGAACGACTATGTGCTCCGTTATAGCGACATCATGTTGATGCGTGCTGAGGCTTTGATAGAGTTGGGCCGTCTGGCTGAGGCTCGTACCATCATCAACGATATCCGTCAGAGAGCCAAGAATTCTGTGGATAAGCATATCGATTATGCCAAGGCTCAGTGCGATATTGCCCTTTATCCGGAGTCTTATTTCCAGGATAAGGAGACCGCAAGAAAGTGCCTGCGCTGGGAACGTCGCCTGGAGATGGCGATGGAGAACGGCCGTTTCTTCGACCTGCGCCGCTGGGGCATTGCTTCTGAGACATTGAACAAGTATTTTGCATCAGAGCAGAACGATAAGTATGGAGAGCAAACATACGCTCAATACCTGAAGGATGCCAAGTTCACACCGGGCAAGAACGAGTTCTATCCGGTTCCATATAACCAGCTGTATTACATTCCTGGTCTTTATAAGCAGAACAAGGGATACGAGTAATGGCTTACCGGCATTTTTAAATAATTAGATGTTTTTTAAATGTACTCAATTAATAAATTGACAATGAAGAAGATTTTTGTTTCAGCGCTTGTCGCTCTTTGCGGTTTCACCGCCAGTTATGCCCAGCAGGCTTCCTTCTTGAGCAATAATCACTGTCTCTATCGCATCAGCCAGGAGAGTCAGAACCAGAAGTGTCTCTTGCTTCCTGTACAGGAGGATGCTGAGATGGCAAATATCAAGGTGATAGCTGACAACAAGCAGGTGAAAGCCCTCAATGTGAAGTTGGCTAAAGACCACGTAGATTATTTCGTACCTCTCTATATGGATGAGTTTGCTGGCTTGAAAGGCCTGGCTCTCGATATCCATGTCAATGGCGATTATAGTAAGGAAGGACTGAATGCCCTCACTTGCTGGAAGGAGATGAAGTTCTCTGATGCTTTCGATATGAAGAATCGCGAGCAGTATCGTCCGGATTTCCATCACACTCCTGCTTACGGATGGATGAACGACCCTAACGGTTTGTTCTATAAGGATGGTGTATGGAATCTCTATTTCCAGTATAATCCTTACGGATCACAGTGGGAGAATATGACCTGGGGACATTCTACTTCCACCGACTTGGTTCACTGGAAGTTCCAGGGTACTCCTATACAGCCTGATGCTGTAGGTACTATCTTCAGTGGTTCTGCCGTGGTTGACAAGAACAATACCTCGGGTTTCGGAAAGGATGCTGTGGTTGCACTTTATACTTCTGCTGCAGAAAACCAGACCCAGAGCATGGCTTACAGTACAGATAACGGCAAGACCTTTACAAAATATGCAGGAAATCCTATTATCACCAGTACTGTGCCAGACTTCCGTGACCCTCACATGTTCTGGAACGAGGACATCAAGAAGTGGAATATGATTCTGGCTGCCGGTCAGCACATGGAAATCTATACTTCTGATAATTTGAAGGACTGGAAACTTGAAAGCTCTTTCGGTGAGAAGTATGGCAACCATGGCGGTGTTTGGGAATGCCCAGACCTGATGAAGCTGAAGGTTCGTGGCACCGATAAGGAGAAGTGGATGCTCATCTGCAACATCAATCCTGGTGGTCCATCCGGTGGTTCAGCAACCCAGTATTTCGTAGGCGATTTCGATGGTTATAAGTTTACTTGCGAGAGCAAGCCTGAGGTAACCAAGTGGATGGATTACGGAAAGGATCATTATGCTACAGTTACTTTTGATAACGCACCAGAAGGTCGCCATGTGGCTATCGCCTGGATGAGCAACTGGCAGTATGCTACTCAGGTTCCTACCCAGCAGTACCGTTCAGGCAACTCTATTCCTCGCGACTTAGGTCTCTTCGAGTATAAGGGTGAAACTTATTGCAGCGTGGTTCCATCTCCAGAGATGACAGCAGCAAGAAGCAAGAAGGCAGGCAAGAAACTCACAGAATCTTGCGAGATGGTAGTGAATCTGAAGGGAAATGCTACTATCACTTTGAGCAACGACAAGGGCGAGAAGGTAGTGATGAACTACGATGCCAAGGCAGAAACCTTCTCAATGGATAGAACCAAGAGCGGTAAGATGGATTTCAGCAAGGACTTCGCTGCAGTCACCAAGGCTCCAACCTATGGCAAGATCAGCCAGCTGCGCATCTTCATCGACAAGAGCAGCATCGAGGCACTGGATGCCGATGGCAAGATGGCAATGACCAATCTCGTGTTCCCAAGCAAGCCTTACAACAAGGTTACTGTAAAGGGAAAGGGTAAGTATCAGGTTTACGACATCAAGTAACCTCATCTGTTAAGAACTGAATCTATAACACTATTGTTTCTAAGAGTGTTACTGATGTAACAATGCAACAAAAATGGTAGCCGATGAACGATATTTTATGATATATTGTATCGTTTATCGCTACCTTTGCACCAGCAAAATAGAAACAATAACGCTAACAATTATGAATAAATCATCAAAGTTATCAATCATCCCGGTGATGCTCTGTTTCTTCGCCATGGGATTTGTAGATTTGGTAGGCATCGCCTCCAACTACGTAAAGGAAGATCTCAACCTCAATGATGCAACAGCCAATCTGTTCCCATCGCTGGTATTCTTCTGGTTTCTCATCTTCTCGGTTCCTACGGGAATCCTGATGAATAAGATAGGTAGAAAGAAGACAGTACTCCTGTCTTTGCTCGTTACCGTTATCTCACTCCTTTTGCCCATCTTTGGCGAAAACTTTGAGCTGATGCTCGTGTCGTTCTCATTGCTCGGCATCGGAAATGCCTTGATGCAGACCTCCCTGAACCCTCTGGTTTCGGTGGTGACATCAGGTCAGAACCTGGCATCCACATTGACCTTCGGTCAGTTTGTCAAGGCGATAGCTTCCTTCCTGGCTCCATACATCGCTATGTGGGGCGCCATGGCAAGCATTCCAACCTTCGGTTTGGGCTGGAGAATCCTCTTCCCAATCTATATGGTTATCGGAATCGCAGCTACCTTCTTCTTGGCTGGTACACCTATCGAGGAGGAGAAGAACGAAGGTAAGGCGTCTGGTTTTGGTGAGTGCTTCAAGTTGCTCGGCAAACCTATCGTGCTGCTTTCCTTCATCGGTATCATGTGTCATGTAGGCATTGATGTAGGTACCAATACCACAGCTCCTAAAATTCTGATGGAGCGTCTGGGATGGACGCTGAACGAGGCTGCCTTCGCTACATCGCTCTACTTCATCTTCCGTACCATCGGATGTTTCACCGGTACTGTTTTCCTCCGCATGATGAAGACCCGCACTTTCTTCGTTATCAGCGTAGTGATGATGGCTCTGAGTATGATAGGCATGTGGGTAGGCGAGAGCAAGATGATGCTTTATATCGCCATCGCCCTGGTGGGATATGGCAACTCTAACGTGTTCTCCATGATTTTCTCTCAGGCACTTCTAGCTATGCCTGATAAGAAGAACGAGGTGAGTGGACTGATGATCATGGGACTCTTCGGTGGTACCGTCTTCCCTTTGATTATGGGCTTTGCCAGTGATGCTATCGGTCAGGCTGGTGCTGTGGCTGTCATGGCTGTGGGAGTCGCTTATCTCTTCACTTATATCCGCAAGTTATAATATAAATCATCCGCAATCGTTTATATCGTATATAATAAGGTGTAATTATGGAAACAAAGAATTTAAATACAAAATATTGTGTAGGTTTGGGCGAAATCCTCTTTGACGTTCTCCCTAGTGGTTCTCAACTCGGCGGTGCTCCTGCCAACTTCGCTTACCACGCAGGTCAGCATGGTCTGCATTCTGTAGCAGTCAGTGCTGTGGGCAAGGATGTTCTGGGCGATACAGCTCTCCGCTTGCTCGGTGAGAAGAAGCTCAAGTATGTGTTGCCTGAGGTAGAATTCCCTACAGGTACCGTTCTGGTGCAGCTCGACAAGGAGGGTGTTCCTACATACGATATCAAGACGGGTGTGGCTTGGGATAATATCCCATTCACAGATGATATCAAGGAGGTTGCTGCCAATGCAGGTGCTGTTTGCTGGGGCTCTTTGGCTCAGCGCAGTGAGGTCAGCCGCAAGACCATCTATACGTTCCTCGATCATACTCCAGAGGATTGTCTGAAGATTTTCGATATCAATCTCCGTCAGAACTTCTATACTCCTGAGGTGATTACCGAGAGCTTGAAGCGCTGCAATGTTTTGAAGATCAACGATGAGGAGTTGATTACCATCGGTCGCCTCTTCGGTTATCCAGGTTTGGATATCGAGAACAAGTGCTGGTTGATTCTCGGCAAGTATAATCTCGATATGCTCGTGCTTACCTGCGGTGTAAACGGCAGCTATGTCTTCGCTCCGGGTGTGAAGTCATTCCAGGAGACTCCAAAGGTTGAGGTGGCTGATACCGTAGGTGCAGGTGATAGCTTCACCGGTACTTTCTGCGCCAGCATTCTGAAGGGCAAGACCATCCAGGAGGCACACGAGCTTGCCGTTAAGGTAAGTGCATACGTTTGTACCCAGAATGGTGCAATGCCTCAGATTCCTGAGGAATATACATTGTAAGGCTCCCCATTTGGTCAGTAAGTATTAGTTTTGAATTGTTGGTTTTTAGTGAATAGTTGATATATAGGTTTAATGTTGATTGATTAGCTGCTATCTGCTTGTGAAGAGTAGATAGCAGCTCTATTTTTTTAGGAAAACATGGGATTATGAAAAAGCAGTTTATCAGTGAAGAATAGTTTAAAGGTAAAAAAGTAAAAGGATCTTTAAAAGAAATACAGATAAAGAAAAAAGCTCAAGGCTGATAGCCCTGAGCTTTTTTTATATCATGATTTCTGTATCATTACTTCTGGCACTCTGTGCAAGGAGTCCAAGGCTTCAACTGCTTGAAGAAGTCGTTGCCCTTGTCATCTACGAGGATGAATGCAGGGAAGTCCTCTACGGTAATCTTCCAGATAGCCTCCATACCGAGCTCTGGGTACTCTACGCACTCAATGCTCTTGATAGAACTCTTAGAGAGAACGGCAGCTACACCACCGATAGTACCGAGGTAGAAACCACCATGCTTCTTGCAGGCCTCTGTAACAACATCGCCACGGTTACCCTTGGCAATCATTACAAGGCTAGCGCCATGATCCTGGAACTCATCTACGTATGGGTCCATACGGTTGGCTGTGGTAGGTCCCATAGAGCCACATGGATAACCCTCTGGAGTCTTGGCTGGTCCTGCATAGAGGATAGGGTGGTTCTTGAAGTACTCAGGCATCTCCTCACCTGCATCCAGACGAGCCTTGAGCTTAGCGTGAGCGATGTCACGAGCCACGATGATGGTACCCTTCAAGTTAACACGGGTGCTTACAGGATACTTGCTCAACTCAGCACGAACTGAGTCGATACCCTTGTCGAGGTCAATCTCGATACCCTTGGTACCCTCACCAGGGTTACGGAGCTCCTCAGGAATCAACTCTGTTGGATTCTCATCCATCTTCTCCAACCAGATACCGTCCTTGTTGATCTTAGCCTTGATGTTACGGTCGGCAGAGCAGCTTACACCCATACCGATAGGGCAGCTTGCACCATGACGTGGCAAACGGATTACACGGATATCGTGAGCCAGATATTTACCGCCGAACTGTGCACCCAAGCCAATCTTGTGAGCCTCTTCGAGGAGCTTGTTCTCCAAGTCGATGTCACGGAAGGCACGACCCGTCTCATCACCTGTTGTAGGCAACTCATCGTAGTACTTGATAGAAGCCAACTTCACGGTGAGGAGGTTCTTCTCAGCAGAAGTACCACCGATAACGAAGGCGATGTGGTAAGGAGGACATGCTGCTGTACCCAGACTCTTCATCTTCTCTACGAGGAATGGGAGCAATGTGCCCTCGTTCTGGATAGTAGCCTTGGTCATAGGGTAGAAGTAGGTCTTGTTGGCAGAGCCACCACCCTTAGCTACCATCACGAAGCGGTACTCGTCGCCCTCTGTAGCCTCGATATCAATCTGAGCAGGAAGGTTGCAACGGGTGTTCACCTCATCATACATGTTGAGAGGAGCGTTCTGAGAATAACGGAGGTTGTCCTGTGTAAAGGTATTGTATACACCCAGGCTCAAAGCCTCTTCATCCTCGAAGTCGGTCCATACACGCTGACCCTTTTCACCGTGGATAATAGCAGTACCTGTATCCTGGCAGAATGGGAGGATGCCCTTCACGGCAGTCTCTGCATTGCGGAGGAACTGGAGAGCTACGTACTTGTCGTTCTCTGAAGCCTCTGGGTCGCTGAGAATCTTAGCTACCTGGAGGTTGTGCTCACGACGGAGCTTGAACTCTACGTCGTGGAAACCCTGCTGTGCCAGCAAAGTAAGAGCTTCCTTAGAAACCTTGAGGATAGTCTTACCCTCGAACTCTGCTGTGCTTACGCCTTCCTTAGAGATAAGGCGATACTCTGTCTTGTCCTCTCCAAGCTGAAACATTGGAGCGTACTTGAAATCAGGAATGTTTGCCATAACTACGTTTTTGTATATTTATAAGTTATTTATAATGTTTATGTATATTTCTTGATGTATATTCTATCTTTGATGGATATTCTTTCATTGAAGAAGGGGCTGAGGATCCTTAGTTCTCGTATTCCACCTCCTTGTCGAGGTTGTTCACGAAGTTTCTGAATACCTCTTCCTCCACATCTCCCATCGCATACTCCTTCTCCGCATCCTTCTTGATTTCAGCAATCCAGGAGCGGCGTGCACGGATATAGTCTTCGTGAATGCGGTTGGCATCTTCCAGCGTAATCTCAGAGATTCCGTAGTAATCGCAGATCACGCTGTAGGTCCATGCCCACTGATATTCACGATAGTTGTTGTTGATTTCCTCGAAGCGTTCCAGCAGCTGCTGGATGGTCTCGATGTTGCCTTCTCTCATATCCTTCACGATGCGCTCTTCCTCGCTTACCGGAAGCAGGAGTCCTGAGAGGTCATCCCAGTCGCCCACGCCTGTCTGGGTAGATGGAGGGGTGATGGCAGGATCCCTTTTCAGCACTCGCTTCAGCACGGCACCCATATAGATTCTCAGGGCGATGTCGTAGTATTTGATGCCCTTGTGGAGCGATGTGGCAGGGATGATGTATTCGTGATAGAGATACTGCGATACATTGTCGCCCGTTACCTCGCGGAGACTCTCCAGGATCTTCTTGCCCTTCAGGATTTCGCCCACGGAGAAAGGAGAGAGCCAGTCGAAGTTCACGATGCTCTTGCGGTTTTCTGGAGCACGGAGATCTCGTTTCGGCCACTTCTTGATGTCGCGGTACAGACCCACGGTGGTGATGTTCCTGCCTGGGATGAGGAACATCTTGTCGCCATCGGCTATCAGATAGGCGAATGGCAGGTTGCGGGTGTTAGGGTGGTGCATCAACTTGCCGAAGCATACTGAGAACGAACCCAGGGTGGCTGGCATCAGCAGGTAGGCACCACTGGCTGTCTTCGAACCACGCTCCAGGGTTCCCCAGTGCATAGGTCCCATCTTGTAGGCATGGTTGCTGAAGTTGGTGGCTGAACCGGCATTATAGAATGAGAACATTCCGCCGATAAGCAGACTGCTCTTGTGATGCGATGCTGTGAATGGACCACAGAAGGCGGCGCACGCTTCACCGTTGCTCATATAGCTGTTGGCAAAGAATACGGAGGCTGAGGCTGTGAAACCGTTGCTCAGCTGGCAGGCTTCGCCTACGAAGCAGTCCTGTATCTTCACGCTGTTGATGACGCTGGAGCCCTCGGCGATGATGGAGTTCTCGATGATGACTCCCGTACCGATATATACGTTTCCGTGAACCGAACCGAGCAGCGTACAGTCGCTGAGTCGTGAGGCACCGTTTACCTCGCAGAGGTCGTTGATTACGCAGTTGGTAATCTCCTTGGTGTTCACAATCTTCACGTTGCTGCCTATCTGTCCTCTTTCCGGCGCCTTGTTTTCGATGTCGGTCTTGATGAGCTGTCGGATGTTCTCCTTCAGTTCCTTGTCGGAGAAATGCTTCACCATGAAGGCAGCCAGCTGACTGTTGAGGTCGGAGAAGAGAATCACGTTTCCTTCGCCCACCTCGTTGAGCACGCTCACCAGATTACCCTCGCCGAAGGTTGCGCCCTCGGTGGTTTCCATCGTAGAGATGTTGGAGATGTAGCAGTCATCACCAATGGTGTAGTTGTTGATGAAGTTGCCCACGTTCTCGATGAGACAGTCGTCTCCGATGGTCACATTTCTCAGGGTGGCATTGTTGATGCCGGAATGCTTTACGAAGCCTTGGCTCACCTCTACATTCTTGTTGAAGGAGCCGATGTTTACCTCGCCATAGAGCATCACGCGATGCATGTAGTTGGGCTTGAAGTCTTCTGATACATTCACCGAAGTCCAGTCTTCAGCCCAGCAGTCGTTGCTCTTGAGTACCTCGATTTCCTCGGAGGTCAGAGGTCTGTAGTCATTCATTGTTCATATGTTTTTAGGGAATTATTCGTAATCCTGGTACAGGAAGTCGTTGTATGGATACTTCTGTACGTGCAGTTCTCTTACCTTTTTATATAGCACCTCTCGGAACTCGTCGATGTTCTCCTTGTTCTTTGCCGAGATGAAGAGACAGTCGTCGTTGAGCTTTGCCATCCAGGTTTTCTTGAGATCTTCCAGCGGGATGTTCTCCTTCTCCATCGGAGTGAGGTCGTCTTCCTCCTTCTCCACCCAGGAGTAGTTGTCTATCTTGTTGAAGATGATCATCGAAGGTTTGTCGGAGCATCCTATCTCCTCCAGGGTCTTTTCCACTACCTGGATCTGCTCCTCGAAGTCTGGGTGAGAGATATCCACCACGTGGAGCAGGAGGTCTGCCTCACGGGTCTCATCCAGGGTGCTCTTGAAGGAATCCACCAGGTCGGTAGGCAGCTTGCGGATGAATCCTACGGTATCGGCAAGGAGGAATGGCAGGTTATCTACCACCACCTTTCTCACGGTGGTATCGAGGGTAGCAAAGAGTTTGTTCTCTGCAAACACCTCGCTCTTGCTGAGCAGGTTCATGATGGTGGATTTTCCCACGTTGGTATAGCCCACGAGAGCCACGCGGATCATTCTTCCGCGGTTCTTGCGCTGGGTAGTCTTCTGCTTGTCTATTTCTGCGAGTCGCTCCTTGAGCAGGCTCATTCTGCCGAGGATGATACGGCGGTCCATCTCGAGCTGGGTCTCACCCGGTCCACGCAGACCTACCGATCCCTTTCCGCCACCGGAACCTGAACCACCACCCTGGCGCTCCAGGTGAGTCCAGAGTCGCTGCAGTCTTGGCAGCATGTATCGGTATTGTGCCAGCTCTACCTGCGTCTTGGCAGCAGCAGTCTGGGCACGCATGGCGAAGATGTCGAGAATGAGCGAAGTACGGTCGAGAATCTTCACCTGCAATTCCTGCTCGATATTTCGGATTTGCTTGGCAGAGAGTTCATCGTCGAAGATCACCATACCTACTTCTCTGTCTTCTTCTTCCTCGTCCTTGATGTATTGCTTGATTTCCTCCAGCTTACCCTTTCCCACGTAGGTGGTCTGGTTAGGCGACACCACCTTCTGCGTGAATCGCTTCACGGTGACGGCGCCTGCAGTATCTGCAAGAAATTCCAACTCGTCGAGATATTCCTTGGTCTTGGCTTCGTCCTGTGTCTTGGTAATAAGCCCCACCAGCACAGCGGTTTCCGCCTTGACTTCTGATATTACAAATTCTTTCATTCTTTACGTACGTATTATTATAGGTGCAAAGATAATAAAAAAAATGCTCTTATTATATATATAAGGTGAAAATTATGTTTTTTTTATGAAAGGGACCGCAAGGTTACGGGGCGGAAATCGGTATTTGCGAACGCTGGAATCGGCATGTCTGAATGCTGAAACCTGAAAACTCAGGCGCTGAAATCTGAAAACGTTTACGTCTTTTTTCGGCAAAAAGATGCGTTAAATTTTGATTCATATCAATATTTTGCGTACTTTTGCAACCAGAAAAGAAAACTGATTTTCAAAGATACAAATCATAACTACATAAAAACACAAACTGCTGAAACATTCAAAAACTCAAAAGCCTCGACGTGATGTCGGGGCTTTTTGGCATTAAAATCCCTTTAAATTAGTGAAAAGTATCTATTTTTGAATGATTCTTCCACCTCTTTCTTCAAGATTTTGCTTATCTTTGCAAGCATTAAAATAAATCAAACCTAAAAAGGAAATAATATGAAGCAAAAAATGAGTATCGCTGGTATTTTGTTGCTTGCTGCTTTGGGTATGCAGGCTAACAACTATACGGTGAAGTCGCCAGACGGTAAATTGGTGGTGAATGTTGCTTGTGAGGGAGGTAAGGCTTCCTACACGGTAGATTACAATGGCAAGCAGATGCTGGGAACTTCGGCGCTCGGACTGGTTGCCAATTACGGTGATTTTTCAAAGGATCTCACCATGGGTATCCTGAAGGGTGGGGAAGTGAAGCCGCTTGCCTACAAGATGACCCGCATCAAGAAGAGTGACATCCAGAAGGATGTGGTGGATGCTACCATCGGTTTCCTCAACAGTAAGAAGGATTCCATGACCCTCCATCTTCATGTAAGCAACAACGACATCGCCTACAAGTATGAGATGAGCCGTCCTAAGAAGGATAATCCTAAGTCGGTGATTATATATAATGAGGTGAGCGGATTCAATTTCCCGGAGAAGACCACTACCTTCCTCTGTCCTCAGATTACTCCGATGACCGGTTGGGAGCGCACCAAGCCATCTTATGAGGAGGAATATACTCCGGATGCTCCGATGAATGTGAAGTCGCAGTTCGGTGTGGGCTATACTTTCCCATGTCTCTTCAAGGTGGGCAGTGACGGATGGGTATTGGTCAGCGAAACCGGCGTGTCGAGTGCTTATCCTGGCTGCCGTCTTTCAGATTATGAGCCGGGCAAGGGCTATACCATCGCCTTTCCTCAGAAGGGTGAGAACAATGGCATCGGTTCTGAATATGCCGGTATCCCATTGCCTGGCGAGACTCCTTGGCGTACCATCACCGTGGGTTCTTCGCTGGCTCCTGTCGTAGAGACCACCATCCCTTACGATGTGGTGGAGCCTTTGTATGAGGCATCCCAGACTTACAAGCCGTCGCGCTATACCTGGAGCTGGCTCATCTGGCAGGATGCTTCCGTTAACTATGATGACCAGGTGAAAATGGTGGATGTGGCTGCCGCCCAGGGTTATGAGGCTGTATTGGTTGATGCCTGGTGGGACAAGCAGATTGGCAGAAAGCGCATCGAAGAGTTGAGTAAGTATGCACAGAGCAAGAAGGTAAGCCTGATGCTCTGGTACAATTCCAACGGTTTCGAGAATGATGCTCCCCAGACTCCTCGTCAGATCATGAACAATTCCATCGCCCGCAAGAAGGAGATGGCTTGGATGAAGAAGATTGGTGTAGTAGGCATCAAGGTGGATTTCTTTGGTGGCGACAAGCAGGAGACGATGAAGCTTTACGAGGATATCCTCAGCGATGCCAACGATTATGGCTTGGAGGTCATCTTCCATGGCTGCACCCTTCCTCGTGGTTGGGAGCGTATGTATCCTAACTATGTTTCCAGCGAGGCAGCCTTGGCTTCAGAGAATGTATATTTCACGGATTATCATGCCAAGAAGGAGGCTTTCGAGATGACGATGCATCCGTTCTCAAGAAATGCCGTAGCCAGTTTTGACTGGGGTGGTGTGATGATGAACAAGTATTTCTCCAAGGACAACAAGAGCCGCCACCAGCGTTATACCAGCGATGTATTTGAGATGGCTACAGCCATCACCAATCAGAGCAGCGTAAACTGCATCTGTCTCTATCCTAACAATTTGCAGGATGTACCACAGTGGGAGTTGGATTGGCTCAAGAATGTTCCTACAGCCTGGGAGGATACCAAGTTTATTGCCGGTTATCCTACCAAGTATGCGGTGGTGGCTCGCAAGTCGAGTGTAGAGAATAGTTCAGGTGCAGCACTTACAGCCGGCAGATGGTTTGTAGGCGGACTGAATGCTACAGACAAGCCTCTTGCCCTGACCTTGGATTTGCCGATGTTTGCGGGTAAGACCGTTACTTATATCACCGACCAGCCAAAGAAGAAGGGCGAGAAGTTCTTCACTTCTGTCAAGAAGACTTTGAAGGTTGGCAAGGATGGCAAGGCAAAGGTTGTGATTCAGCCTAATGGCGGTATCATCATCGAATAATCTTCATGTTTTAGGCATTGATTGCCTACGTGAAAAAGTTTTTTGGGCGAAAAAAGTATCAAAGTCTCATTTTTGCTTGAAAAATGTGGTTTAAATACTTGATATATAATAAGATAATAGAAATGAGACTTCTCGGATTTTGAGCCGAGAAGTCTCATAGAAGTATCATGGAAGTCTCATAAAACTATCTGTACGATGCGGAAATCAGTTGTTGATTCTGTTTCAAGCTTTTTCTTCGAATAGATCGTCCAATCCCACTTCGCTCTGAATCATGCCTTCCTGGGCATTCTTCTTTAATCCTGCAGCTGTAACGAAAGTTAGATGCAGTGCCTTGCTGGTATTTGATGCTTGGCGGAAGATTTCTCTTCTGTCCAGCAGTTTTTGCAGATAAGCAGGGGTGATGTCGTATGCCTTGAGAGAATACTTCATTTCGCAGAGATTGATAATCTGATCTCTGCGGTCTAATATGAGGTCAATCTGTGCACCTTCAATTCCTTTTTCCTTGTTGGCTTTCTGCTGCCAGGAATATACATTCGTCTGTACTCCCAGAATGCCTAGTTTTTTCTTAATCTGTGAGATATGGTGAAGGCAAAGCTGTTCAAAGGCATAACCGCTCCAGGCACGATGGGATGGTGAGTCTATCATGTTGCTCCAAAGATGTTCGTCGGTCTCCTCTTTACCTCTGATATAATGTAAATAAAACAAAGTGTAGAGATCGGTTAACTGATACATGGCACCGTTCGACTTGTTTCCGAAGGAGTTGTATTTTCTGATGAAGTCGCAGCTGATGAGGTCATTAAATGCTTCAGACAGTTTTCCGCCCGATGTGAGATGTAACGCCTTCATCACATCTTCTCTCGTCATACCCATCTTTTTCTTGGCAAGAAGTTCCACAATTCTGCGGTAAAGTATGGAATCCTTGAAGAGTGAGCGGAACAGGAACTCGTATTCATTGGATAGTTCTGCGCCTTCTGCGAAAAAAAGCATGTCAATATTTTGAGGCAAGCTATATTGCTTGTCTATCATGTTGAGGTAAAACGGCGTTCCTCCCATAATCATATAGCATTCCGCTATCTGATGGCGGGTCCATACGATACCTTTTGATTTTAAGAAAAGTTCAGTCTCGTAAAGATCAAAGGGGGCGAGGTAAATCTTTCTGGTTACCCGATTATGCAAGCCGCCTTTGTCGCCCAGAAGTTTATTGGTCATCCAGGTAGTAGCAGAACCACAGACGATGAACTTGATATTAGACTGGTCTGAAGCCCATCCATTCCAAAACAGGTCTAGGGCACGGATGAAATTAGACTTCGGTGTATCCAGCCATGGCAGTTCGTCAATGAAGATGATGATTTGCTCTCTTTCTTCCAATAAAGTAGAGAGATAGGCACGCAGTTGAGAGAAAGCCTCGAACCAGGTTTTGGGTCTTGCCTGTTTCTTTCCGGAATACAATGCCAACTGCTCGCTGAAGTAAGCGAGCATCTCGTTCTTGGAGCATTGGTACACCCCCGTCATATAGAAACTAAACTTCTCGCCCAAGAGTTGTTTGACGAGATATGTTTTGCCGATTCGTCTTCTGCCATAGATGGCGATGAATTCTGGCTTGTTGGAATTGATGCAATTTTCTATCAGCTCAATTTCCCGTTTTCTTCCAATGATATTTTGCTGCATATCTTTTTTAATTTTGATTTTCTGCAAAGATAATGCAAACGAGCGCAATGAAAGCTTGCTTTCAGATTGCCGAGTGCAGCTTATCTTATGCAAAGATAATACTAAATCGTGAAAAAACGATGGAAAATTGGGAAAAAGTGCCGATAGTGGTGCCAAAATTTGCTTTTTTAGGCACTTTTGGCACCATTATCGGCAATTGTCGCTGTATTTATGCAGTTTTAGGCTGTGCGTAGATGTTCTATGGTTATGTCAATATAATCAGGGTAAGTTACGGTAATGCTTCTGTTTTTTAGTTCATCAGTTGGTGTCTCTATGCTCTTCGCATGGTCTGCTTGTACCCGTCGCATGGTCTGTTTGTGCCCGTCGGATGGGCATCCGCAGCCCACGCTATGGGCATCGGTAGCCCGTGCGTTGGGCAACTGTTGCCCATAGTACGGGCAATGAGTGCCCAAACGTTTGGCTTGTTTTTGGGCAATATACTTTTGGCTCTTTGCGATGTTTTAACTGGCTTTTTATAAAAGTTTAAACTGGCTTTTCTTAATGTTTTTACTGTCTTTTCTCTTGTTTCGTGCTATCTTTGATGATACTTCTATAGTATTTAATGATACTTCCATGATACTTCTTTCTGCTTTTTCCGAGAAGTCTCATTGATTGTAAATATCGATATATCAGTAATATAATATGGATTTTCAAGCGAAAAATGAGACTATGATACTTTTTTGTAGAAAAAACTTTTATGTGCGCGTAATCGGATAGATGCTATTTCTTTGTTTTTTGCGTATCTTCTCGAAAGTTCAGAGTGAGTCGGAAAAATGCCGTATCTTTGCAGCGCGATTCTGGAGGACAAAAAACTTGGTGAAAACTTGGTATATTCAGATTTTCTTTGTAATTTAGCAGCGCAAAACGTAAAGTAGATAAGATTATGGCAGAAATAGTGAATAAATATCCTGTGGGCATACAGACTTTCGACGTGATTCGAGAGGAAGGATACCTCTATGTGGATAAGACGAAATACATCGCAGATTTCAGGCAGAAAGGAATGAAGTATATCTTTCTAAGTCGCCCTCGGCGATTTGGAAAATCGCTTTTTGCCTCTACTTTGCAAGCCTATTTCGAGGGCAAAAAGGAACTCTTCGAAGGACTTGCCATCGCAGATTACGAGAAGGATTGGGTGAAGTACCCAGTGCTTCATTTCGATATGAGCGGTGCTAAGCATGTTGACGGTGAGGGCTTGAAGCATTATCTCGACTTGCAGCTGAAGCCATTTGAGGAACTCTATGGCAGTGATGAGGATGAGTTATACCCCAACGACCGACTGGATGGACTCGTAAAACGTGCTCACAAGCAGGCTGGCATGAAGGTGGTGGTTATCATCGACGAATATGATGCCCCTCTGCTCGACGTGGTACATGAGAAGGAAAACCTGGCAGAACTTCGTCTCATCATGCAGAACTTCTACAGTCCGCTGAAGAAGCTGGGTCCTCATTTGGAATTTCTCTTTATCACGGGCATTACCAAGTTCTCCCAGCTCAGTATCTTCAGCGAGTTGAACAACCTCGACAATATCAGCATGTTTGACCAGTACTCCGCCATCTGTGGTATCAGCAAGACCGAACTTACTACTGTAATGAAGCCGGATGTGGAGGCTTTGGGTAAGGCGTTAGGAGTATCTTACGAGGTGTGTCTGGAGGAATTGCGTCAATATTATGACGGTTACCATTTCAGCGAGCATTCTGAGGATGTGTTCAATCCGTTCAGTCTGATAAGGGCTTTGTCTGGACAGAAGATTGGTGCCTACTGGTTTGGTTCCGGTACGCCAAGCTATCTCATCAAGGGTTTGCAGAAATATCATGTTAACGTGACTGATATTGAACAGAAATAAGCCATTTACCAAGAGTTATAAGCTGGGGTATCCTAACCAGGAGGTGAAGATAAGTATGGAGAAGCTTCTTGCTGTGATTTACGATAGCACTCATCGTACTATCAGCGACTGGATTATCAAGGAGGGGTGATAAAACTGAAACCAATTCGTGGCTTTCAATTTCTGAAAAGCCACGAATTGGTTTTTGTGTTATCAAATTCATATTTTTTATTAAGTATTGTCTATATTGATACGCCATTTTTTTTGTTTTTATAAGCAATTTTGATTAAAATATCTTAAAAACATATCTTGTTATTGAGTTTTTTTTCATTTTTGTTTTGTTCTTCGATTATTTTCTATATCTTTGCATTCGGACTGTATAGCCAGACCGCAGTTGTCAATGTTAGACGAATTCTTGCGAGATAACCGAGTCGGCAGCCTACGCCGTGCTGAGTGTAGTGAAGTCAAAATGACATATCTATACAAACGCGGGTAATGGGTGGGAATGACAGTTCAGACATAGAAGGCGTTTATCGACGCTTTGTTCTTGACACATCGAAATCTTGCAACACTCGGTATTATAGTCTGGAACTTAGCCAACGGTAGATGTCCCGGGTGTGATTATATCAATCCCGTGGAGACTTGTAGGTATGGATTGTACCCTTTTGGGTGCAATCAGATGTATTGTACAGGTCTCTTTACGGCTGTGATTTTCATATCGGCGTGGGCTCTGACGTTGTCTGTTCGACTATAATAGGCAGTGCAAGAGCCTCGATGTGTGGAATGGGCAACAGGACGATTCCACGCTTTTTTTGTGTCACAATTTAACGGTTTTTCTGTCTAGAAAAAAGTTAGCACCGATATGAAAGTCGATGAATGGACATCAGAAGATGTACACACCTCAGGAGGTGGTGAACTCCCTCCTTGCGCTGGACTTACCTCCAACGCCCTCCCCGAAGCTCAAAGCGTTGTTTCCGCAGAGAGTTCACAAACAGGGGTGTCCACCAAAAATGCGCTTTACGCAACAGGCATAAAACCGCAACGAAAGGGAGATATTCCTCATTGGTATGCCTTACGAACTACTTATGGCAGAGAGAAAAAGGCATATGACTATTTGACCGCCAAAGGTATTACGGCTTTCTATCCTACCACTAATGTAGTAAAACTTATAAAAGGTAAGCGCAAAGTCGTTACTGAGTCACGTTTACCCAACATCTTCTTTGCCTATGGTACAGAAGAGCAACTCAAAGAATATGTTTACGACAACGTAAACCTCCCATTCCTCCGTTTTTATTATCGCCACATCCACGAAGGGAACACGATTAAAAAGACTCCATTGATTGTTCCTGACAATCAGATGGACAGTCTGAAAATCATCTGTGCTGCCGATGCAGATAACACCTTCGTATCTTTAGTCAAAGTTCCAAAGTTTGAGAAAGGACAGCTGGTAAAGGTTACCGATGGCGCATTTAAGGGAGTGACAGGAAGGGTTGCAAGATGGCAAGGACAACAGAGAGTAGGAGTTGTGGTGGATGACTTGGTGACTGTTGTGACGGCTTATGTTCCAAGTGCCTTTTTAATGGAGATATAATAAAATTTATAAAATATAACATGGTAAAAATTAAACATCTGGGATTGATTGTAATATTAGGATTATTTGCTTCTTGTAGTGAACATAACCCTAATTGCCAAAAACTAGCAAAAATACATAAAATAGAAAAGCAATATTTGGAATCTCACAAATGTGAGGTTGGTAAAGTTGATTTATATGTTGAAAATTCAGGTAGTATGGATGGTTATGTTCATGGAAATACTGAATTCAAAACAGATTTGTTTAATGTGGTGAAACTTTTGGGTGGAAAAGAACCTGTTGATAAATTCTTTATCAATGCAGATACAATTATACGGACAAATTTAAGTGATTATGATTTTTCAAATGGCATGTCTGTAGGAGTATTTCAAAAATGGGGTGGTAATAGAGAGAGTTCTAATATAGCAGAATTGTTGGAGAAAATTATTTGGGAGACAGATTCGAAGGGCATTTCTGTTTTTGTATCTGATTGTGTTTTTGACCCCCAAAATGATCCAGACATCGAGAAACGCTTGGGACAACAAAAGACAACCATTCAAACAGCCTTAAAAAGAAAGTTGGGAAAAGATTCTAATTTTGGAGTTGTTGTATATAGGTTGATGTCTTCTTTTACAGGTTTCTATTATAATAAGGTGAAACCTCATACATACTTGACTAACACTCAACGTCCTTATTATATGTGGATATTTGGAGATGCAAACAAGCTCAGAGAAGTGAGAAATTTGCTTGGTAAAGATGTGGAGAGCAGAGCTGGAAAGAATATTATTGTAGCGATGAATACAATTGAAGGCCTCCCATATTATTGCCCATCAGCTAAATGTAATCAGGCTAGAGGAAAGCATATAGAAGAGCCAAAGGAGGTAAAAGGAATATTTTCTTTTTGGGTAAAAGTAGATTTTAGAACTCTTCCGTTGGATGATGCTTATTTGATGAATGTGGCAAATTATGATTTGCCTAAGAATTCTGACTATGTTATAGAAAAGGTAAGAAAATGTAAGAAACAAGATAGTAAATATACCCATGAAATCCGAATTGTAAAAAATAAAGGAAATGTGAAAAAGAATACCTTGCTAGAAATTGTCTTGAAACACCCAAAGATTCCTGGTTGGGTAGTTGCAGATACAGATGAAAAAGGTATTGATTTTTTGAATGGGAATATTCGAAAAACTAATCGTACATTTGGCTTAAAATCATATGTTGACGGTATTTATGATGCTTATGAAACCAATATTGCTAATTTTAAAATATTAATAAAATAATCGTATAACTATGGCGTTTTTTGAAACAATTTATTCTTGGTTCCATAATTTCTACAATGATGTGATGTGGGACACTGTAAGAGAAATCATTTCTGACAATGATGAACTGTTATTTGCTGATAGCCTTTATGTTGTTGGTATAGTTACGTTGGTAGTATCTTTATTGATAGCTGTAGCTTTCTATATATGGCCTATCAATAATCCAAGCTTTAAGTCATGGAAATCTTGGATCGTTATGCTTTTGATATCTATGCTTTTAAACTTTGGTGTAGGAGTAGGCATGGGATATTCAAGAGTGCTGTCTGTGAGTGATGATGAAGAAGCTTGTGCTCTTATTTTGGGCGACGATTATGATGGTCAAGCTTTGACGGATGAAACAGGTATTAATAATTACCTAGGTTTTGGCTTGTCTAATCTTTTCGTTGGAAGTATCTTCTTTATGGTATGTTGTATACCCCTTACTTTTTATAATGGTAATGCAAAATTCTCACCTTTTAGAAAATAAATACAGCTATGAGTAAATTATATGTTTTTGCAATTGGAGGAACTGGTTCTCGTGTACTAAAGGCACTGACTATGTTGATGGCAAGTGGTGTGAATGTTCCTGTAGATAAAATTGTACCTATTATTATAGATCCTGATGCTGCAGGTGGTAATAAAACAGATACTGTAAACATAATGGATCTTTATCGAAAATTTCATGGTAATATAGACTACAATGATCCTAATGCAACTTTCTTTCAAACATCTTTGGAAAAGTTGAATTTTCCGTCAGGAGATTATGTTTTGCCTTTAGGTGGGCAAACTAATCAAAAGTTTAATAACTATATGATGTTTTCTTCATTTTCTGAGGAAAATCAAGCATTGGTACATATGTTATTTTCTGATGAAAATCTGAACTCAGACATGACGGTAGGTTTCACAGGAAACCCGAATATTGGTAGCGTTGTACTCAATCAGTTTGCGCAGTCTCCTCAATTTACAACTTTTGCAAATGACTTTAATGAAGGAGACAACATATTTATTATAAGTTCTATTTTTGGTGGAACTGGTGCTAGTGGTTTTCCGCTTTTGTTAAAGAACCTTCGTCATATAGATCCTAACTTGCACATTCCATCTGCACAAGCAATCATGGATAGTAAGATAGGTGCTATATCGGTATTGCCTTATTTTGGCTTGACCCCTGGTAAAAAAACTGACCCAGATTCTGATACCTTTATGGCAAAAACAAAGTCTGCTTTAGCTTATTATGACAACAACTTAAATAATATAGATGCTCTATATTATATTGGCGATCCTGCTCATCAGTCATATGAAAATGTAGCTGGGGGTGCCAATCAAAAAAACAAAGCACATTTTATAGAGCTAGCATCTGCTTTAGCGGTTATCGATTTTGCTAAAAATGCTAGTTCATTGGAAGGTAATACTATTTATAAAGAGTATGGTATTAAAAATGATACCAGAGGAATCACTTTGACAGATTTGGAGGGTGTGGATTATTTGGCGATAGCTCGACCAATGGCAGAGTTTACTCTGTTTTGCCAGTATATACAGAATAAATTGGTAAGCTCTGATGACCAGAAATGGATTATACAAGGCGAACCAAACTACAAGCAAAAGTTTTTGGGCAATATGGATTATAATGATTTGCAGTTGTTTGTAGATTATTATTTGTCATGGCTGGAAGAAATGAAAAATAATGATCGTTCTTTCGAACCTTTTAATCTTAATGTGCCCAATGATAATGTTTTTGGGTTTGTAAAGAATGTTGATACCAAAAAAGTGTTGAGTACCAAGTCTAATTGGGATTTGGTAAATGATAGATTGAATAATTCTGTGGATAAAGGAAAGGTGTCAAGGGCGCAGTCAAAAACATTGGGTAGATTTGTAGCCCATATGAATGCTGCTATGAGTAAATTGGTAAATGAAAAGATAAAACTTTAATACTTAAAAGCTATGAGTAAAGTATTTAGATATCATCAAGGAAGAGATAATATTAAGGGTTGGGGAATTTCTTCTAAATATAATAATAAGGTATATGGGGATGACCCTGAATCAATAAAGGATCCTGCAGGAGCTACGGCAAGTAAGGAAATAACATCAATTCCTAGTCCTTTTGCAAGAATGGACTTGGTAAAAGCTGCTTTCGCTTTTGTCAACACAAAGGGGCTAGCTGGAAAAACCATCCACCATAAGATGGTTTCGCATGCATTGGACGTTGCTCAAATGTTCTTTAACTACGATACGTTGAAGAACGCCAAGTTGTTGGATATGATAAAATGGGATAAAGCAAATGTGCAGACGTTGAAAAATAGTTCAAATCCTCAAGAACGTTTATTTGGAAGAACTTTGGATTTGTTCTTAGACCAAGATGCTGCAACTTATAACTTTGGAGAGCTGCAGAGTATTTTTATGTTGAGATACGTTGGCCCTGACTCTCCAAAGCAGTTTAACATAATTGGTGCGACTTCTCCAGCAACATTGTTCTTTACATCTGCAAATGATAACTCTTGCGTTTCTAACTATATAAAATTTGGCACCCACAAGGCTCTAGATCCTGATGTCTTCGTAAGACTTTCTGAGAGAGATGCTAATTTCATTAAGTATATGTATGATTTGCGAGCTTCAATTCCTAATTTTGCATTGAAATTTAAGGAGGTAGATGAGTATCTGAACAAAAGCTTTGGTGAATTGTCGTATGAGTTGCAACAATATGTTAATGCTGTAGCTCAGGGAACTCAAATCTCAGCAAACTATGATGAGCTTGATTATAAGTCTGGAGTGCCAGTAGAAATATTGGGGTATCCATTGGGAAAATTGCGACCTGTAGATATTGGAGCGGTAAGTGATTTCACGTTGAAAACCTCTAGACCATTAGCAAAGGTGCCTTTGGCATTGCCATGTAGCGCATTTTCTAGAGCATGGCGATATACAACATCAACGTGGAATTCTGATATTCAAGTTCCTGTTGGTGATAATCGCAGTATAGATGCCAGAACTTTGCCACAGGACAATACAGCTTGGCCTTATCTTACGATGGACGATTTCTTGGAGAAAAATATTGTGGAAATGGATAGCGAGTGTGTTCCTTCTGATTTCTTCTATGGTAATATGAACGATGATTCAGGTTTTTCTCACAGTTTCTTGCTGCCAATAAAGCAAACTTATTTCGACTACTTTACGATAAATGAGTTGAAAAAGGCATTGAGAATGGAGTGCCATAATTCTGATGGAGTAGGTATGCGCGTCAAAGTATCCTTAGATATTCCTGTGAAAGCAGGTATTGTTACTTATGAACGTAATTATATAATCCAAGCTGCTGATGGATATATGATGAACCCTAAAGATGGTGCCATCATTCAGATGAGTTTTACAATGACGATGTTCCCTTGTGTGAAGTTCCCACAAGGAACAAAGCCTGATTATCGTCTTACTTTGTTGACTTTGGAAGATGATTATCAGATGGAACTCTCTTGTGTAAAGGAGGATAATTCTACAGTACAGCCTACGGTAAAAATGGATCGGAATATGAACAGTGCTGGAGAACGTGAGGAAATATTGGCACCGAGTCAGCCGATGTATGTTGTTAAAGAAAATTTTGAATTCATTACTTTAAATATTAATGGATATGATGCTATAATCGTGCCAAAATGGCGTGGGAGCGCAGGAGGAAGTACTTATGAATTTGCAGTTGATTTTGGAACAACCAACACACATGTTGAGTATAAGGTAGGTGGTGGACCTAGTAAAGCTTTAGACATAACTAATGAGCATATTCAAATGTCTTGTCTCAATGTTGATGCTCTAAAGAATACTAACATATTACCATCTATAAGAAATAATCAGATTCCATATAAATTAGGGGTGGATATTAAGTTCCCAATGCGTACTTTGTTATCTTATAAGACAGCTACCGATTGGAATCAGCCATTCTGGCCTTATATTACTGGTAATATGCCATTCTATTATGGTTCTGTTGTAAACAATAAGTTTAATAGCTTGGAATCAGACTTGAAATGGAGTTCACCAGACCAAATGGTTAAGTGTTTTTTAGCTAGTATCATAATGCTTATTCGCAACAAGGTACTTATGGAGGGCGGTGACTTGCCTAATACCCGAATAGTTTGGTTCTATCCTACGAGCATGTCTATGCATCAATTGGGTATTATTTCTGGCATTTGGAATCAACTATATTCTGATTATATCGGTCCAAACGCAAATACATTATTGGCTTCTATTCCAGAGTCTATTGCTCCTTATACTTATTATCATGGTAGATTTGGAGCTGGTGTGAATGTGTTGACGATAGATATTGGAGGTGGTACGTCTGATGCTTATATTGTAGATAATAATGCAAGACCTGCATTTATAACCTCTTTCCGTTTTGCAGCAAATTCTCTTTTTGGTGATGCTTTAAAAATAGCTGGTGCTGATACAAATGGGTTTGTGAAGAAATTCAAGCCGCTGATGGAACAAGCTTTGAATGCAAATGGATTAGCTGTGGTAACAAATGTCTTATCAGATGTGGAGCGTTCTAAAATATCTGCAGATTATATATCTTTGCTTTTTACCTTGAAAGAGAATAGCGATGTGGTTTTGAAAGGCTGCCAAAATAATGTGGACTTTATGAAAATGTTGCAAAAAGAAGAAGGGGCTAAAACTCTGATGCTCATTTTCTATGCTGCAATAATTTATCATATGGCAATATTTATAAAGGCAAAAATAAATGAAGGAAACGACAATATTCGAGTGCCTGAATATATTGCTTTTAGTGGGAATGGTTCTAAGCTATTAAATATTCTTGGGGTAAATACTAATGTTGGAAAAGCTATGCTTTCTGAATATACAAAGAAAATGTTTGAAAAAGTAATGGGTGCAAAGTATCCAGATCATGAAATTAATGTTGTTACAGACTCCCTGCATCCAAAGGAGGCAACTTCTAAAGGAGGTTTGTCTCTAAACACTATTCCTACTCCTATTCAGATACGTCAAATGTCAGCAACCTTGTTAGGTACGAAAGATGCTCGTTTTGTAGGAACAGAACTATATAGTAATTTGACTGATGCTGATTTTGAAAACGTAAAGGATGCAGTAGCAGACTTTACTGAAAAATTCTATGAGTTGGCTGAAGACATAAATTTGAATAATGCATTTGGCGTTATGTCTTATGCTAATTTAAGCAAGTATAAACGTGAATTTACGTATAATACTGTTAACAGAACAAGAAATGCTCTTAACTTCTATCATAAGTTAAATGCGCCGTCTCCTATCGAGAACACCTTGTTCTTCTATCCGATTACACAGTTGTTGAATGAGCTTGCTCCTAAAATGTTGTAAAAATGAAAAAGTATTTATTAGTTATAATAATGGCAATCTTTGCTCTCTGTGCTTCCGCACAGGGAGCATCCCCAACTAAGCAAGAAATTGAAGAACAATGTAGTATATTACAAGATAACATTAATTTATTGAGAAGTAAATTGGTTGATATAAAAACTGCAGAACAAAACAAGGTACTAGAAATGAAAGGCGAGGTATCCAACGATTTATTGGCTTCTAATGATAGTTTGATAGATAAGGCTACCCGCATAGTGAAAAAAGCAAAGTCTTGTTATGAGCAAGGTGATACTACGTCCAATAATGTACCTTTGGTTTTGGGTACAGTTAGCGAAGGCTTAAAAGCTTATGTCAGTGTTATTTTTAAAACGCCAAATGATATAAAAAATATTGAAGTAAAAAAAGACTTTGAAAAAATCATTAAAGACCAACTTGCCAAATTTGATAATGCTTTACATATGTTGGAAAATTCTGATGATGAGGTGGATGATTCTAATTCAACTGTGAGTGGAACAGGCATACATGAAGAAGACAAATCGTTGGATTTGTCGATGATATTGGAGCTTATAGGATTTGCGGTTATCTTATGCATTATAGGTATTGTTTCTTTGCTTATGAAATCTAATTATTCTAAAAGCCAAAGAGATATCCATCGCTTGAAAGAAGAGTTAGAAGAGAAAATTCGTAACAATAAAGATGATATTTCTGATTTGTCCGCCAGACTAAAAAGCTATCGTGGTAATACTGAGTATAATGCGATTCATGGAGGATTATCTGAAAAACAAATTCGAGAAATGATTCTTTCTGAGATTGATAAATGCCAAAAGAGTATAGAACACAATTATGATAGAAAATCCATGCAAAATCAGTTGGATAACTCTGTGCCGATTCATGGTGAAAAAGGACAAGTAGAGGCAAGTGGTGTAAAAAAACAAAACGATTATAGCCTTTATGGACAACTTCAAAATGACGGTTCTTTCAAAGTCTCTATGAGTGATTCACGCAACGCTTTTTATGTTTTGAAATTGAAAGATAGTAAAGCAGAGCAAGCGGAGTTCTTCTTGAAAGAATTTGATAATGAAACAGCTAAAGCCATAATAGAGGGTCGTCAAATGCATTTAGTGCCAGCTTGTGACATAGAATCTTCTGCTAGTCCTCAGAAGATAATCCTAATGAAACCTGGAATGGCAGAAAAACAAGGAAATTCGTGGTTTGTAAAGAGCAAGGCACAAATTAGATTGGTTAATGCATAAAAGCTAAAGGGGATATACAATGATCATAGTCTTGTTTTATATATTGTGCATTCTTTTGGTTCTTCTGATTTTGTTTCGACTTTTAGAAAATAAAAAAGCGAAACAAATATGTAGGGTGCTTGATAGACTATTAGTTGATATTGCTCTGAGAGGGATTGTGGAAAATTATGATAGGCGGCATAACAAAAATAAAAAGAATGTTGTTGATGAAACAGAAAATCAAGTCCATAATGAACTTGAAAGGCTTCAATTTATGATCAAAACCTTACTGGGAGAAAAGAAAGCTTTAAATGAGGCCTTGGAACAGTGTGAACAAGCTAAAGAGGTTCTTTCAAACGAAAAGGAAGAACTAATAGAGACCAATGAGTTTTTCGCTAGTTCGATAGAAGATTTACAAAATACGATTAAGACTCTTTCGTTTGAACAGAATACAAAAATAGTCAATAAAATCCCGAATAAGGTTAACGAAAAAATAGAGCAAACCAAAGATTCCTATCTTTATGCAGAACCTGATGCAACTGGTACTATTTTGCGTAAGATTTCCCCAAAGGAAACCAAATATTCTTTGTTTAGATTAGAGTTGTTGAATGAACAGGTATGTAAATTTTATGTTTTAAACAATACTGCAACCCCAATGTATATAAACAACAGAAGTATTTCTTTGCTTGCATGTCAAATTGTAGAAGTCGCCCCAAATCCTACTAAGTTTGAAATAGTGGAAGCAGGAACTGCAGTGAAAAATAACAACAACTGGATAGTCATGGAACCAGCCAAAATAAAAATTTTATAACTTATGATAGAACTTTCTTTAATTTTAATCATTGTTGCCATATTGATATTTATACAGATATCTTTGGGTAAAGACGCTAAGTTAAAAATAGCTATTTTAAAAAATGTTTTTAATTCATCATCAAAGGCAAATGAGAATAAGTTTGAAACGCATACCATCTATGTTCCTAAGCAAAATATTAAGGCTGTAACTTGGGAGGAAATCAAAGAAAAGCTAGGAGCATATTGTGTGAATTCTTTGTCAAATGAAGAAGAAATTCAAGTTGTAATCATTAATAATGAGAATGAAGTAGCGAAAGAAATAGAAAAATCAATCAATACATACCTAATAAAAAATAAAGGAGCCGTTAGCGACTTTAACCTTATAAAAGATATCGTGGAGCGAAATTGTGAAGCTGTTGAGGCTGAGATTGAATCGGTTACACCTATGCCATTATATCTAGGATTGGTTGGAACGATGCTTGGTATTATTATAGGGTTAGGTGCTATTGGTTTAACTACAGGCTTTGGAGATATACAGCAGGTCGTTGATTCCTTGATGTCTGAAGTGGCTTGTGCAATGGTTGCTAGTCTTGTCGGTGTGCTTACTACCACGTTTATTTCTTGGAAATCAAGAAAATGTAATGTTATTATCGAGGCAAATAAGAACAAATTTTATACGTGGATTCAAACCGAATTGTTACCAGTTCTTTCTAGCAATACAGTTTCTACATTGACATTGTTGGAACGTAATTTGACCAAGTTTAATGCAAGTTTTGGGAATACCATAGTAAAATTAGATGAAAAACTTTCCAAAGTAGGAGAGACTTATGGACAGCAATTGGAAATACTGAGAAGAATTGAAAAATTAGACATGTCGCAAATGGCTACGGCTAATGTAAAGATTCTAAAAGCGTTGGATTCTTCATCAAAAAATCTCGAAGACTTTGCGCAATATATGGATAATTCTACCAAGTATTTATCTGAGGTTCGCAAGTTGACCAAACAATTGGATTCTCATTTAAAAGAGACCGAAAGTCTTGAGATTATTGCAGATTTCTATAAAAAACAGATGAATGAAATAGCACTTCGTCAGGATGCAATAAAATCGTCAGTAGTATCAGTTGATGATACATTGCAGAAAGCTTTAGCTTCGTTGCAGACAAATACTGAGCAAGGTTTATTGGGACTAAAACAAACTTACGTGAAGCAGCAGGATGAAATGGAAAAATTGGCTTTACAGCAAGGCACGGCGTTAACGGATAAATTAGCAAAGCTTGATTTGGTCGTGGAATTAGTACATGAAATGCAATCTATGCCAAAGCAACTCGGTAGTATGGAAAAAGCTTTGAATAATGCAGTAAAACAGTCAGATAATGCAGCAAAAGCAGAAATAAATGCTATCAATAATTTGGCTGAAGCTATTAGAAAGAATAGGATATCGAATGCTAGTAGTAAGACAACTTCTAGTATAATAAATGAAAGTGTTTCTGAATCTACAGTAAGAGGAGGAATTTTGTCTAAAATATCTAATGTCTTTAAGAGAAAAAAGAAAAATGCAACTACAACAGTAGAAAAATTTTTGTCTGCTAAAAATCCTGATAGTAACCCTAAAGGACAGTGGTATGAGCAAGGGAAACAAAAGAGAATAACAAAATAGTGGGCTATGAAAAAGCAAAAGAATACATACTTTTGGACTAGTTATTCTGATTTAATGACAAGTCTTTTTTTCATTATGTTGGTCTTGTTTGCTCTGACCACTATAATGCTTAAAAAGAAAAATGACGCAACGGAAAGAGAACTTGAAAATATTCGAAAGGTAGAGGCTTCTACTGAAGATTTACGCGGAGAATATTTTGAGTATCGCAAAGATTATGAGAAATTCATATTGAAAGTAAATTGTAATTTTCCTATCGCTCAATATACTCTGACTAGCGTTAGTTCTGAAACTCGTAGGAAATTGGCTGCGGCAGGGAAGCAAATTGAAGATTTCTTTAAAAAGCATAGTGCTAATCAGTATTTGCTTATTATTGAAGGACAAGCTTCGTATGATAATGACAAACTCACATGGAGTAACTATGAGTTGAGTTTTAAGAGAGCTGCTGCATTAGCAGTATTTTGGCAAGCTACTTGTAAGTTAGATTTTGGCTCTAAATGTGAGCTACAGATAGCAGGAAGCGGTGATGGTCGATTTAATCCAAACTCCATGCGTGAAGCTAATGAAGTGTCAAATCAGCGTTTTTTGATTTATATTATACCTAAAAACATTTTGAACAAACAACAAGACATAGAATGATGAAAAAGTATTTATTTGCAATTCTGTGTGTTTTCCTATCTGCATGTGGGGGAACACAAACAAAAAATAAAAAAGTATCTGTTCAGTCGTTAGAAGCTAAGCAAGCATCTGGGGTTGTACTGATAAAAAATACATATTATTATAGTATTGATTTTGATTCAAATCTTACCGTATATTTTACAGGTATAGATGATGAGGGAAATATTCAAGGAGTAACCTTTGATGAAAATGAGGTAAAGCCAGTAACGTGCTATGGAACAGGATTTTTTGTTTCAAAAGATGGCTTGATAGCTACGAATGCACATGTTGCTAGTCCTACATTTTCAACAAAGGATGTTAGGGCTGCAATAGTTGGTGCGTTCAATAATTTGTCGGATAAAGTACAAGATGCTATTAATCAACAGACTGAGCGCTTAGGAGAACTTAGGCTGCTAATTGATGCAGGTAACTCTGAATATATGAGTCAATATCAAGAACTTGCACAGAAAAGAGACGGTAATCAAAAACTAGTCAATGCAATTAATCGGATCAATTCAGCAGAATGTGATTATTCTCGTCATAGTGATATCGGGGTTGCTTTTAATAATACCCATGTAAGGAATACTGATGATTTTACCGATTGTGTTACTGTGACTACTGATGAGGAACATGATTTGGCTCTAATTCAATTGAAAACAAAAGAAACTCCTAAAAAGTTATTTGTTTTTGATATGTCTATGAGCAAAACTTCTAAACGCTCGATGCGAAATGGAGATGATGAAGAAAATAAAAGAAAAAAAAGAGCAAGTTCCTTAGCAGGTAAAACGTTATATATGATTGGATTTAATTTAGGTCCACAGTTAGCCCTTACGAAAGAAGGATTGAAAGCTCAGATTACCAAGGGTGAAGTTAGCCAAAATATCGATGAAGACAAAATCATGTATACGATTCCTTCTCTTCATGGTTCTAGTGGTTCTCCAGTCTTAGATTCGCAAGGTAAAGTAGTTGCTGTTAATTTTGCAGGATTAGACAAAACGCAAAATTTTAATTTTGGTATAAAAGTTAATCATCTTGTAGAACTCTTGCAAACCATAAAATAAATATTATTTTATACATATATGATTAATGCATTTATTCATACCGCAGTTCGTATCCTCATTGGATGGCTGTTAATAAACAGAGTTCCTGCATGGTTGAACATTCGTGGTATAATAGCAACGATATTGAAGATTATTGGAGTGTTGATTATTATCAGTGCTTTACTTGATTGGATTTGACGTATACACATAAAAAATAAGCAATAGAAGTATACAATTAACGATTTGTCATGACCTACGCTTTGACGAATATAATCATAGAAGAAAACAAAAGAACCATTATCGCTCTTCTGCAAAGTACTCATCGTAAGGGTATGGATAATGTTATTCATTATCTTAACGATAGTGGGTTCTTTATTATCCCATCCTCTCTTCATCGACATCATAACTGGTGCGGCGGATTGGCACAACATAGTCTTGGCGTTTATATGACAGCAAGAGAGAATTCTGAAAATTTGCCAAAAGATAGTGTCATTATTGCTTGTTTATTGCACGATATTTGCAAAGCTGGTAAATACTATTATGATTCTGTTGGTAACATTCATCAGAGGTTAGTTCATATTCATGGACATGGCTATAGGTCGGTAAAACTATTAGAGAAATGTGGGCTTATTCTTACGGAAGATGAAAGAAGAGCGATTAGGTGGCATATGGGTGGTCATCATGCAAATGACAAAGATATTGAAGATGTAACAATAGCACGCAAAATTAAACTTTGGAAAGTTGTTCATGAAGCAGACCAATGGGATGCCAGAGGAAAGAACTTAAATATTTCTACATTTATGAACACCGAATGAGGATAAGAATAATAATATACTTTCTCCTGTTGCTCTCTTTGTCTGTCACCGCACAGACAAAGAGAGCTTTGGTTATAGGGTTAGGTGAACAGCAAGATAAGGCTTGGAACAAAATCAATGGTGATAAGGATGTGCCGCTTGTGCAAGGAATGTTGAAAAGAGCCGGATTCAAGTCGGTAACCCAATTATTTATTAAAATAGCTAAAAATAGAACAGAAAAACAAGGAAAAGTTAGTTTGCTGTTCAAAATTTAGCTATCTTTGCATAAAATAAGCTGCGGCTCGGCAATTGAAGCAAGTTTCATTGCTCTCGCACTTGCATTGTTTTTGCAATATGATATTGGATTTAGAACATATAGGTAACATACCAGTCAGTACTTCGGTAATAGCTTCGTTGTTTACAAATATTGAAGCTGGAAATCAGAAAGTGCGTAATCTTGAGGCGAATCATAAGATTATCCGCCTCAAGAAGGGGCTTTATGTGGTCTCTCCAAATGTGTCTCGTGTTGCTCTATCCACAGAACTTGTAGCCAATCATCTTTATGCTCCTTCATACGTATCAATGCAGACGGCTTTGCGTTATTATGGCTTAATCCCAGAAGCTGTATATATTACCCAGTCGATGACACTAAAGCATTCTCGTTGTTTTGATACTCCAGTAGGACGCTTTGAGTATAAGAACATGTCGAGAGAAGCTTTTCCCATAGGAATCACAAGCATCAATAGGCAGAGTTACGCCTTTCTGATGGCAACCCCCGAAAAAGCACTTTGCGATTTGATTGCTAATTCTCCCAAGGTTAATTTACGCTATCTGAAAGATGTTGAGATCTATTTGGAAGAGGACTTTCGAATGGAAATGGATGATTTTAAGAATATGGACATAAGCATATTTGAGCGATACGCTCAGGTTGGCAAAAAGTCTAAATCCATAGAAACTCTAATTAAATATTTAAGAAAATGAGCACAAACGAAATATTCGAATGAACATAAGAATCTTTATATACTTTCTCTTGTTGCTCTCTTTACCTGTGCAGTTACATGCACAGGTAAAGAGAGCTTTGGTTATAGGGTTAGGCGAACAGCAGGATAAGGCTTGGAATAAAATCAATGGCGATAAGGATGTGCCGCTTGTGCAAGGAATGTTGAAAAGTGCAGGATTCAAGTCAGTAACGGCATTGGTGAATCGGCAGGCAACAAAGACTGGTATCATTGGGGCATTTAAGAAGATGACAACATCTTGTAAGCAAGGAGATGTGGTGTATATACATTACTCTGGACATGGACAACAGATGACGGATGTGCATAACGACGAGAAGGACGGGCTGGATGAATGTTGGATTCCATATGATGCCTACAGAAAGACTCGCAAAACATATCATGGCGAGAAGCATCTGACGGACGATGAACTGAATGTTTACCTCAATGCCATCCGTAATAAGATAGGTGCAAAAGGTAAACTGCTTGTGGTGATAGATGCTTGCCATAGCGGTGATGGCACTCGTGGCGATGATGACGAGGTGGTGCGTGGTGTGGAAGATACATTGGTAGTAGATAGCCTGAATGCTCGTGGTTTATATGAGGCTTTTGAAATGGTAAAATCGCTCTTCATGGGTGACAATGACAAGGAAAAGATCATTAATACTGAGGCAAAGCCTTTGGCGGAACGATGGATCACCATCAGTGCTTGCAGAAGCGACCAAGTGAATATCGAGATGACGAAACCTGCTGTTGGTAAACTGACTTACGCATTGTGGAAAGAACTGAAGAATCGTGATAAAGTAAACAACGACGAGTTTATAAGACGAATCAGAAAGTTCGTCAACCGCAATACCTGTAGCAGACCACAACAGCCGGAAATGACAGGTGAGGACATCAATAAATACAATATAACAGACATACTGAGTAGATAAAATGGCAAAGACAATACTAATGCGTACAACGCAACAGGAGAAGGAAGCCCGACTTGTTGCTGGAATGTACGATAAGAATAGAAAAATACAGTCGGAACTGTATGCTTATTGCTCGAAGTACTTTTGGGCAAACTATCGTGGCGTGTTCTTCGCTGACGAGGAATCAGCCACGGAAATTTTCCAAAACACATTCATTGCGATGTGGGAGAATATCGAGCGTAGGAAGATTTATGTGAGCGATGGCAGAGTGATGGGCAAGAACAACGAACCTTTGAGTAGCAGCATCCTCACCTATTTTATGGGGATTGCTCGCATCAAGTATCTGGAATGGGTAAGAGAACATCCTGCCTATGCAGACCCAGAAACAGAAATGGGACGAAAGATAAAGGAAGAAGGATTTGATGCCCAGCAATACATCAATATGCTGTATGATTCGGAGGACAACAAGATGCTTGACATCATTGCTGATGTCATATCACATATGTCGGAGCGGTGCTGTGAGATATTAAGCAAGTTCTACTATGAGGAGAAGGACTTGGACACAATCCTGTTGGAAATACCAACGATAGACTCCAAAAACGCCCTCAAAACGAAGAAGCACAAGTGCATGGAGTCGTTGCGTACTTCAGCACGAAACATTTATCACAACTATTTGAACTCATAAAATGGCAGATGGATATGGACAATATTAATTTTCAAGACAGAATAGACGAATACTTGCTTCATAGTGAAACCATGTCGGAGGAAGACAAGGCACAATTTTTGAAAGAGATAGAAGAGGATGCAGAGAAAAAGGAGCAGTATGAGTTTACGAAGAATGTAAAGGTGGCAATGGTGAGTCGTGGAGAGAAGCTGAAAGCCATGACAGAGTTTCAAAAAGAAATGACAGAGTTTCAAAAGGAAATAAAACATGGTCGCAGAAAGTCCTGGCTTTGGATTTCAAGCATTGCAGCAATCTTGGTTGTCGGCTTCTTGGCCATCAATCCGCTGTTTATGGAAAAAAACTCCCCTACGGACAATGTGCGTGGCGATGAAAACGATGTGTTTGATATGACGGCGCCAACAGACAGTATTAGTAATGACTCTATATCAACAGATACCGTTACGTTACTACATGAATGAATCTGAAGGTAGAATGAAGAACTATAAACGTTATATAACAATTGTATTTATTTGGCTTTTATCCACCTGTAGTATATGGGCGCAGACAAATCCGTATAGATTTGGAAGCCCTAATTATTGGATGGCTCAAGGTTCTTTGGATATTAACGCAGGTAAATTTAATCTTGCATACGAACATTTACAAAAAGCCCAAGAGGGGTATCGTAATCTTGGAGATGTGGAGTTTCAAATACAAGCAACAGAAGCTATGGGAGCTTTGAAGGCAGGATTGGGTGAATGGGAAAAAGCCAACGAACATTATAAAGATGCTTTGCAAATAGCAACAGAAGCCAACGAGGATTTCTTTCAATCCAAAATTATGGTTGACTTACTAACCCTATATCGAACAGTAGGCGACATAATTGGATATAATCAGTATTTGAAAGCGTTGGACTCTCTGTATCATGTATCCAATTCTGCCAAACTGAAGACCATATATCATTTATATTGGTCAAATGAGTATTTGGCACGAAAGGAGTTTGCTATGGTTGAGACGCAATTGCAGCAATGTTGGGATGTGATGCAGGATTTGTCTTTTTCTGACAGAGAACAGGCAAAGTTCAATTACTATAGTTGTATGATGAATTTGAAACAACAACAAAAGCAATACAAAACTGCTGTCAGATTTGCTAAGAATTATATAGATCAAACTAAAAAAATGAACGGCAGGAATAGTGACCAGCAGTACCAGGCATACAGTAACTTATGTACACTCTATGCCTTAGACAAGGATAGTACGAAAGCCTTTGCTTGTCTGGATAGTTTGGAACGTGGTGTTGGTCATTCCTATCAAGACAAGGAAGTGATAGCTAACTTTTACAATATAAAAGGCAGTTGTTATGCCAATTTTGAGAAATACGAAAAAGCAATAGAGTATTTTGATAAAGCTTTGAATACTCTCGCTGATAAAAGAACTGAAGATTCACCATCAAAATTCACAAGTTTACAGAATAAGTCTGAAGCCTATTTCGTGCTTAAACGTTATGATGATGCTTTTGCAACGTATAGTGAATATGTAGAGGCATGCAAGAATAAATTTGGAGACATGTCAGGTTCTTATTATCAGACAGTGTTCACATTAGCCAATATTGAAGGAGCTCGTGGAAATGCAAACGAGGCAGACAGTCTGTTTCGTATTTCTATGACTCAATTACTTTATAGTATGAAACAACTTTGGCGATATTCGACTCCGACACAAAGAGAACAGTTCTGGATGGAAACGCTGTATAACCTTAGTGGTATGGCCACATTTGCCATAAAATGCGGAAATCTCAATAGTGAATTAACTGAAACTTGTTATAATGCTTTATTGTTCTCAAAGTCCTTGCTGCTTGAAACAGAAAAATCGGTAGTTGATATTATCCGCAATGAAGGAACTGATGAAGACATTGCCAATTATCGTAATCTCTTGGCTATAAACAATAGACTTCTTGCATTGAGAAGCAACTATGAATACAATAAGCTTGAAATAGATAGCTTGACGATTCGACAAAGAGAGTTGGAACAACGGCTTAGCTACAAATGTCAAAGTTACAACGAATATGAGACATATCTTGACATAAACTATGAAAAGGTTAGGAATTGTCTGGCTGATAATGAAGTTGTGATAGACTTTTCTGATTATCAAACAGAAGATTCCGTCCGCCAATATGTAGCATATATATATGACAAGAGTAAGAGACATCCGCTTTTAGTAAAGTGTTTCGACCAGCAGCAACTTGATTCCCTTTTAGATGGTATGCAAAGTTTTACACTCTACAATTATGAGCAATTGCAGGATGGGGCTTTTAATCTAATTTGGAAATCAATCGGAGCAAACATTACTGAAGGAAGTACTGTGTATTATATTCCATCAGGTATTATGCATAGCATTGCATTAGAAGCTCTTCCTCTTTCAAATGGAACTACATTAGGGCAGTATTATGAATTTGTAAGATTGACTTCCGCAAGAGAAATTGTGAAGGCTCATCATTCTAGTAAAAACAATAGAACTGCTACGCTTTATGGAGGATTGCAATATAGTTTGGCTCCACAAAAGATGGAAGAAGAAAGTAAGGCGTATGAAAAATCTGATTTGACAGCGCTGGTGCGTTCTGAGTATGGAAAGTCCGGCTTTAAGGATTTGCGCAATACGAAAGATGAAGTTAAGAAGATAGAAAAAACATTGGAGGACAATGGGTTTGCTGTAAAAGTCTATTCCGGTTCTAAGGGAAATGCAGAATCTTTTGTGGCTTTAAGTGGTAAATCCTCATCCATAGTACATATAGCTACGCATGGCTTCTATTATACTCCTGATGAGGCAAAAGACAACGATTATCTTAGTGGTTATACCGATGCAATGTCTTTATCTGGATTAGTGTTTGCAGGAGGCAATGCTGCCTGGTTAGGCAAGAAGTATTCTGATGGCGTACTTGGTGGTGTGTTGACAGCTAAAGACATAGCAAATCTTGATTTCAAGGGAACAGAATTAATGGTTCTTTCAGCATGTAAGACCGGACAAGGTAAAGTGACAGCAGAAGGAGTGTTTGGTTTGCAGCGTGCCTTCAAAAAAGCTGGTGTTGGTACCATCATCATGTCGCTATGGAATGTAGATGACAAAGTTACTTCTGAATTTATGACTACATTCTATGAATGCCTTGCTGGCAAGAATAATGTATGGAACAAACGAAAAGCGTTTGAACAAGCTAAGGAGATCATCCGCAAGAAGCATCCTGATCCATATTATTGGGCTGCATTTGTAATGTTGGACTGATGGAAATGGTTACTTTTCTCCCTCTCCTATCATAAATAGTAAAACAAAACTATTGTGAATATGAAGCAGGAAGAAATAGTGAACGAGATTCGCCAAATGTGCGGTCAAACGATATTGATGCCTTCGTTGGGTTGGCATTTTAAGTACAAAGAACAAGTATATATTTATGTGGTTGGTAAAGATGAATCCATGATTCGTTTCTGTATTCCTTTTGTGACAGGACTTTTCTCAAATGACAAGGAGTTGCTAAAGGAAGCCGTGAATGAGACGAATAGAAATGTGAAGTTCATCAAGGCTCTTTTGTCTGAAAAAGATGATGCTAAAGTATCCTTGGATTATGACCACAAAATTACAGACATAGAATCTGCCAAGGACATCGTACCGCACATCATCAAGACTTTGGACTTTGCGGTTAGATACTTGGAAGAAAGAGTAAAACTGTTTTCTTCAAGTTTATAGTTGTTAAGGTGGTTACTTTTCTATTCTGTATGTCATAAATAGACGAATTGAAAATTTAGAAGTTGTGCCCGGCACGGATTAGGGTATTGAATGATGAAAACAGGAATTTTTGTGATTGGATTTATATGTGTCGCCATCGTATTGACAGGTTGTGAATCAAAAACACACAATAGTCATAATACAGATATTGATGTAGTATCAGTAGATGAGGAAAATTCTTCAAATGATGAATTAGAAGAGCCTGGCAGTAGTGCAAATGATGTTAGTGACATAAATTCATCAGACACTTACTACTATCCTTCTGTTCCCACAATGCAACAAAACACGACTGATGACCAAGAGCGTCAGCCTCATGAAGAATATTGCAGAGCTTGTAATGGAACTGGAAGATGAGACTTTTTGAATATTTCAAGATTTTATTCGGACGGAAGAAACCAAAACTCGCTAAAAATGAAGATGTAGTTTATGGGCAATTTCGGCAAATGACAACAACTCTTTCCCAAAGGCTTACTGTTATGAAATATATAGAAAAGAATATCAGCGAAGATTTTGCATTACCAAATGGGGAATGGTTTGCAAGGGCAGTTGCATTGGAAATTCGAAAAGATACGCATAATACCGACAAAGGCTATTTTGACTTACATTTGTTGCATCCTCATTGTCTTTGTGATGTATCAGCAAACCTCATTTATGGGGATAAAGATAGATTGTTGGCATATATTAATGATAATGAAAGCATGAGTAATTTGATTAATAAGGCAAGAGTACTTGATGAAAAATTAAAACAGTGGGATGAACAGTAGATCCCTGCAGGTTTAGAAGTTGCGCCCGACACGGATTAGGGCATGTTAATATGAGAGAATTTTTATCGCCACATAATGTGCCTTTCTATTGGGTAGACAGATTGGAAAAGGAAGAAGGGTACACTCTATATATTAGTGATTGCTTTTGGGTGTTGGCAACGAAAGATTTTTATGAGTTTTACTACAACCCGATTCATACAATGGGAAAGATTCGTGTAAGTCAAATGCCACAAATAGTGATAGAACGCATTAAGTTCTGCTCTGCAATATTTCATAAAGAGGATATTAAATTTGAGTGTACCAAGGCCACATTGAGACCTTCACCAGTTCGCTTTTATAAAATAGAGCGTGATATGCGAATTGGTAATTGGTTTCATGCACAAGGGCAAAACTATGCAACCTGGAAAGGATATTTCATCTGCGACGATATGTATATGCCAAACTTGGAAAGATCATGTCCTATTAAAAGCATTGATGGTGCCTTGGTGTTTGATATGATACGAATGGGTTGTCAATCAAGAACTGCTCATTACATTAAAAGTGTATTTGACCTAAAAGTTTTTAGTAATGTAAGGACAACAGCAATACAATTGTTGGAAATTAATGATTAGTTAGTAAAACTAAAATACAAATATCATTGAGCTATGGGAATATTCGATTTTTTCAAAAATAAAGGTAAAGATACACAAAAGGAGCTTACTCTTGAAGACTGCATTATAAAAAGGTTTGCTTCGGCAGATATAGAACCACATCGTGAAGGCGATGAGTTTTCATTCAAAGTGCAAGGTAAATATTGTGTATTTAATGTTACGTTAAGCTATGAGGCAAACAGAATAATAGTTTGTATACCTTTTTCTATACCTGTAAATCGTAAAGTAGCGAAATCTTCTATGTATGAAGTGAAAAGAATAGACAGTTTTGTACAAATAAGAGACTCCTTCTATACCACTGTTTGTCAAATAGATAAAGATAAAGAATACCAAATAAGAGCTGCGACATTGAATTTTTCTGTTTCCTTGACCGAGGACACGCCGGATATTATCCAAAAGATGGTGACACGTACAGTTGATGTTATTGATGGTGATAATTTTGCTTCATTGGCTGCTGCTATATTCGGCTGTAAGTCATGCGATAAGACAAAGACTGGTTGGCAAAACAAATCTACTGGGAATATCAAAATGCTCGTTCAACAGAAAGATGATTATCATAAATTGTTGGATAATGTTCCAAACCTCAGTAGTGCTCGTTATCATGGACGGCTTATAGCTTATGCCACATATATTATAAACTACAAGTCTGACAAAGAAGTTGCGGAGCGAAGTGCTAAGGAAAGTTCATCCAACTATTACGACCGCTTTATTCAAGAAGCCTACAATATTGCGAATGAGGAAGAACGTGATTTAATACGAAAGCTACGTTTCTTGGTTGAGAAAAAGTATGGGACAAAAAAAAAAGACTTTGTTATGGGTCAGAAGGAGGCTACAGAAATCATTTGTGGCAATCCATGGAATTTGCTGTATCAAGATGGAAACACCTATGATACGGATATATCAGAAGAGGAAAAACTGTACAAAAGATTATGTGCTCCTCAATATAAGGATCGCCCATATGAGCAACGTGACCTTGGCGAAGGAATGACCTTGGTGAATCAGGTGATTGGAGAATATTGGAAACCTCGTTACTTGATGGATAATGAAGCGAGATGTGCATACGAGTTCTTGTCTATTGATGAGGTACTGCAAATTGTGACAGATGAAGATATTGACTGGGATAGTCTGAAAGGGCTTCCACAAGATGCTTTTGATAGAGCAAAAGCGCACTCGTTTCATATTCCTGGTCATGTATATCAATATAAAAATGGCGTGGCAGAGGTAGAATGGCAGCTTAACCCTGATGGTATGTATTATCGTGATGAAGATGGTTTCGGAATAACTGACGATGATGAAATCAGTCTTGAAGGAGCGATAGACCGACTAGGAAAGGTAGTAAGGAAGTTCACTTTGAAAAGATAATCAATCAGCAGGATTATTTAGAAAGTATAAGAGAGCAGAAGGCTATGTAGTTTATATTCCATGTTCTTCTGCTTTTTGTTTTCCAATGCAGTTTTTTTTCTGATAGTAAATGGTTACTTCGGTACTCTATATCTCATAAACAGACAAATAACAAACTTAGGAGTTGTGCCCGACACGAATTAGGGTATGAGATTATGAAGTCTTTGATTTGTACATTGATTCTATTCTTGAGTGCCATGACCATGGTGTATGCACAGAACTATCAGAATGTTGTATGTGGCAATTGTAGAGGTGCTGGTGGCTGGATGACGGCTTATGGTCCTGTCTATTGTCAGGTTTGTGGAGGATATGGATATGTTTCAGCTCCTGTCCAAAACAACATGACCTTCAGAGGTACTAGTGGTAATGGAGCATTTTCTCGTACCTCTTATTCTGTGGGGATAGTTTGTGAGTCAGGAACCAATAAAGGTGTTTATTCCATTTATCTCAGTGGTGGTAAGCAATACATCCGTTTTGGCAATAGCTGGGTTTGCATTCAAGGTGTAAACTCCTTTGCTTATAAAGGGAATCGTTATTATATAAAAAGAGGTTAGTTTGTTAAACAATTAGGGTGTCCAGTTCTATGTTCCAATATTAACTCACTTGTTTGAGAGTTTTGGTT
>ERZ791833.98-NODE-98-length-48404-cov-5.63639_pt1 | contig 48404 bp, 44 predicted proteins | sample MGYA00510294_ERZ791833 | MGnify/ENA primary metagenome ERZ791833 (study PRJEB30046, sample SAMN00715270) | human gut metagenome | study: EMG produced TPA metagenomics assembly of the A metagenome-wide association study of gut microbiota in type 2...
TCCTTTGAGTTTCATTCTTGCGAACGTACTCCCCAGGTGGAATACTTATTGCGTTGGCTGCGGCACCGAAGCCCTTTGGGCCCCGACACCTAGTATTCATCGTTTACGGCGTGGACTACCAGGGTATCTAATCCTGTTTGCTCCCCACGCTTTCGAGCCTCAACGTCAGTTACCGTCCAGTAAGCCGCCTTCGCCACTGGTGTTCCTCCTAATATCTACGCATTTCACCGCTACACTAGGAATTCCACTTACCTCTCCTGTACTCTAGTCAGGCAGTTTCCAAAGCAGTTCCGGGGTTAAGCCCCGGATTTTCACTTCAGACTTGTCTCACCACCTACGCACCCTTTACACCCAGTAAATCCGGATAACGCTTGCACCATACGTATTACCGCGGCTGCTGGCACGTATTTAGCCGGTGCTTCTTAGTCAGGTACCGTCATTATCTTCCCTGCTGATAGAGCTTTACATACCGAAATACTTCTTCACTCACGCGGCGTCGCTGCATCAGGGTTTCCCCCATTGTGCAATATTCCCCACTGCTGCCTCCCGTAGGAGTTTGGGCCGTGTCTCAGTCCCAATGTGGCCGTTCACCCTCTCAGGCCGGCTACTGATCGTTGCCTTGGTGGGCCGTTACCTCACCAACTAGCTAATCAGACGCGGGTCCATCTCATACCACCGGAGTTTTTCACACTGTATCATGCGATATCGTGCGCTTATGCGGTATTAGCAGTCGTTTCCAACTGTTATCCCCCTGTATGAGGCAGGTTACCCACGCGTTACTCACCCGTCCGCCACTCAGTCACAAAATCTTCATTCCGAAGAAATCAAATAAAGTGCTTCGTTCGACTTGCATGTGTTAAGCACGCCGCCAGCGTTCATCCTGAGCCAGGATCAAACTCTCATTAAAAATTTGTCCCGGGTTCAGATATGACTCTGGTCATTATCTATACCCTTTACTGTTCTTGGTTTGTATCAGACTTGCGTCTGTTACGTTCTTTTTGAAATTCTTTATTTGGAATTTCAGGGTTGTCATGTTGTTAATTTTTCAAGGTTCTTTGTTGTCGAACTCATCAGCGACAACTTCTATATGTTATCACATTCAGTGTTCTTTGTCAACAACTTTTTTAATTTCTTTTTTGATGTTCTGCATGCTTTCCAGATGAGAATCATCATGAAATCATTTGTCGTTGTTTGTTGCTGTCTCGAACAGCAACTCCGATATATTAACACATATCGTTAATGTTTGTCAACAACTTTTTCAATTATTTTCAATCTTTTTTTGTTGCTCAAGCTGTTCTCGCGACCAGCAAGTGATACTATACTAAATCTTTTCCAAGATGTCAACTATTATTTTCAAAAAAATGTCTTTTTTGTAAAGCCATGCCAAAAGCGGACTTTCATCGATCATCTGTATGACCTGATATGCCCAGCTAAATGTTGACAACAGCGTCACAATCCCCATAAAGATCCAGACAATCAGGATTCCCTGTCCGGCACCAAATATTGCACCTCCGGCTTTGTTAATGCTTTTTACGATTGGTATATAGTTTGCAACATCAAGCACCATAATCAATATATGAAGAAGAAGCAACAGCACCAGGAGTGTAAGCACATAGGAAATTCCCCGCATTACCATCGCTGTTAAAGACTTTGCAATATAACTGCATACATTATCCACCCCACTCTCCAGGAACGTTTCTCCGTTGCAGTTTGCAATCAGCCAGCCTTTCACATTATCCGGAAGGTCCAGATTTTCTATCGTATCAATCTCTTCATTTCTTGTTGCCGTCTTTGTTTCTTCCGGCAGTTCAAATTTTTCTATGATTTTCTGTTCTATGACATCATCCAGAACGGTATACTGACACAACAGTTTATTCACGCCAGGATATAATATAGCAGTAAGAAGAACTGCCAGCACAATTCCTATCGCGCTGGCAGCACTTTTAAAAAAGCCTTTTCTATATCCACGAAATACCAGTAGCAAAATAAATGCCAGAATTCCGAGAACTAACAGATTCATTTTTTCTCCTTTTCGTTCTTTAACTTTAATTTGATCACCTGGGTTTCATTTTCAAATATCGCAATATACTCCAGCTTATTTTTGGATGGCACAATATTGATCAGATTCTTATTAAAGGTCGTTGCAAACTTTCTTGCTCCATTCAGATAATAAATACTGCAGTCGAATTCCCCCGAAATGATAAGTTCATCATCTGTTGCATATATATTGGAAAATGAATTGTTATAATCCGTTTCTGCTGTCAGCTTACCACTCATATCATAGATATAGATATGGTATCTGTTGTCACTATCTTCGTTATCTGCCGTGATATAACCCAGATATTTTGTATTTGCAAATACACCAAGCATCTCACGGTTCTCCAGATTGATCTCCGCTTTTTCACTTGGTTTTTCAGACATGGCGTATACAACGATCTTATTATCACCAAAACAGACAACTGTGTCATTGTCTACAAAATCTATGTATGGAAATATGGTGTCATCAAAGGTAAAGCCACCCATCAGACGATCCGCATTCTCATTCTGTCCCACAGATCCGAAATTATAGGCTGCAAGATAATCCGGCACAGAAGTCCCGTCTACCTTCACATAACTGGTAAATAACTTGGCTCCGTCATCTGATATTGCAATATCCAGCGGATACCCACTGTTCTCGATCGATGTCTTCATCTCATATATACTCTTGCTGTCTTTATCGTAAGCATTGATATAATTTTCTTTTTCTCCCGACAGGATCACTACATAAACGCCCTGTGCTGCCACGTCGATATTGGTAATATCATAGTTCAGTGTCTGGTTACTGACCTTACCGGATTTATTAAATACATACACATCTCTGCCATTCAGATCTGCAACTGCAGCATAGTCTCCATTTACAACTACCTGCGGCATCTTCATGGAATAGCTGCAGTCCCAGACAGTATTACCACTCTGATCAATATAGGATACTCCATCCTTTGTTACCTTCAGGACATTATCACTGAACAATACATAATTGGCTATATTATCTCCGGATGTCTCGGTAGATGTCACCACGTCATATGCTCTATATTCTCTTGTGCTGATGTATCTGCGCACGGATACGATCGTTACCGCTGCAATTAATATCACAAGTAAAAGGATCAGCAGCTTTAATCTTCCTGACATTCCTGGTGTTACTTCTATTATGTTGCTGTCTGTATCCTGTGTCCTGTCCTGTTTTTCAAAACGACGTTTCCCAAAAGCAGGTTTTCTTTTTTTATTCAGTTCTTCAGTTGTTTCTTTTGTCATACTATACCTCTATATTATCTGCAATTTTAAATAAGAGTTTTTCTTTTCACATGTGGACAGTATATCATTTTTAGTTTACAGATGGAATAGCTATTTTTTCCCCCGGATAGATTGTATCTCCTTCTTTAATTCCATTTGCATTCATCAGGGCATCCACATATTCCGGAGACTTGTACATCTTGATCGAAATACTCATCAATGTATCTCCTTCTTTAATCGTATAATACTGCAGAATTCCCTCTGCCATTGTCTCCTGGGTATTTTCCTGAGTATTGTCCTGTGAAGTTGTCTGTTCCGTTGTTATCAGACTCTCTGTATCCGGTTGATCTACCTGCGTTTTGTTCTGTGCCCCATTTGATCCTGTTACTCCTGCCTTATCTGTGCCGACAGACTCTGTCTGCGTTTCCGTAACAGCCGATGTTCCGGCAGTCGTACTGTCTATATCTTTTGTATATATTGTCTGTTCTGTATTGCTGTTTGAAAATACCTGTACCCCGGAATCTCCATTTTCCAGTTCCATTTTTCGGATCGTAGATTCGATGTTCTTCATTTTATCATAGTTTCCGGATACAACAACTCCCATGGATAGTACAAATAAAGCTGCAAAAGAGGCTACTGCATACCGGACATAGGTGCGGTTCTTCTTTGGTTTTTCAGGTGTGTCACCGCGCATGGCGCGGAAATTCTTTACAAGCTCCGCATCCTTCCGTACTGCTGCGTTCTGCTTGTCCTCACAGGACATATTCTTACGGCTGATAATGTAGCTCTGCATTGCTTCATTTCTGACATAATAAATATAGTATCCACGTTGCCGCATCAGCCGGTTCTTCTCACATACATAAAAGGCATCATCACATTCCAGAGAATCCATAACAAACAGTACCTTATCTCTTCCCCGAAAATTTTCCAGATGAAGTCTGGTAATCTTGTCATTGATTTCTGTTGAAAATCCCATCCTGGATAAAAACCATCCCACAACTGACAGATTTTCAAAATATTTATTGATATCCGCATAGAGCTTGCTCCAGATATGATCATCAAATTTAATCTGTTCTACATCAAACTCCAGATTCTGTGCTTCTACCGCTCCACTGATGAACAAGGTCTCTGTATCCCCGTCTTTAAAATATTCTCCAAGCAGGATCGCACCGCGGGAGGTTGTATTTCCCGGCTCTGCAATCTTGCGAAGAAATGTCATTACATAATCTTCTATGTATATCTTCTTTTTATCCGGGGCATTTCCTATCTGTCTGATATTCTTTGGCATTCTGTAGTGACCATCATTTTTTGCATTTTTTTCTGCTGTCGCCTTGTCATATACAATCTCTATCATGATAACACTCCCCATTCTTTTATTTACTTTCGTTCTATCGAAAGTTCTCTATTTTGAGATTAATTCTGATAATAGCATTCCAGATAGCCTGTACTTATCAAATTTTGTCAACAGATCCTGCAATCCATATTTTTTCTTTTTTATTATTTCGACATTTTATTTTTCAGCTTTGTGTAAACTTTATCAATCCTGGTAATACTTTATAGTAAGATACATTTTCTGGAAGGTGTTTATGAATATCAGCAAAAAACAAACGAAACGAAAAACTGAATATTTTGATCCCAGCCGCAGCCATACCTGTAAAGCACTTGGGGATAAGATCATAGAAATGATATATGAAATGGATGGTGCTTCCAAGGATATCATCGTTATCTGCATCGGCACAGACCGCGCAACCGGAGATGCCCTTGGTCCTCTGGTCGGTGATTATATCCTGGCTCACAACACAACCTATCAGGTTGCAGGCACGCTGCAATACCCTGTCCATGCTTTAAATATCAAGGATACCATCGAACACATTTATGCGGACTTTGACAATCCTTTTGTGATTGCTGTCGATGCCTCTCTTGGCATGTCAAAGGACATGGGACTGGTCACACTCACCAACTCCCACCTTTTTCCCGGAAAAGGCGTAAATAAAAAACTTCCGGCAATAGGCGATATGTCCATTACCGGAATTGTGAATCTGTCTGGTCACACCGGAGCAAATCTTCTCCAGAATACCAGATTATATACAGTTAAACAAATGGCAGAATACATCGGAAAGGCTTTGATCTATGCCGATCATCATCTGTCATCTCCCTTATAAACTTTGATAGCCTCAGATACTGTACTTGCTGATCCTTCTTCCATGATTGAGATCAGATCAGATAATTTTTCTTCTGTACAAAAATCCTTTCCGAGATATGTTTCATATTTGTTCGTGATCATAAGCTCGTATTCGGATATCTTTTTCTGCGTATCACCAAAATCATTTTCCAGTGTATCACGTTCGGATTTCAACCGGTCCATTTTCTCTTTTCTGCGTCCGGTAATCTCATCCGTAATCAACTGCTTGGTTTCTTTCTCGAATGTACGAAGCGCATCCAGTTTTTCATCACTGATCACTCCACCTGCATCCTCTAATTCCTGAATCTTTTTATCATATTTACCCAGTCTGTAAATACTCTCATCCTTATCCTTTGCAATTGAATTCTTGATTGCTTTTACAGCCTTCTCATTGGCTATGATTTTATCGCGGGTTCTTCTTCCCTCCCGGATCAAATCCCTATGTTTCACCTTTGTCAGATTAAATACAATAAAATAAATAATAAACTCAGCAATTATGATCAGTGCTGCAACCAGCACGTACATTGCAGTATGACTTCCTGTCTTAAACTTTGTATTCATCAAAACCGCAATCACTGCTGCAGGAATTCCTCCACATGCAACCAATAGAATTACAAACAGCTCCAGAAATTCGCTCATGCCTTTTGGAGAAAACAGACAATAATACATCTTCGTATTACAAAAGGGGGGAACATGGTTCTTTTTGAATAAGGTCTTGATAGTCGCATTCAGCTGATGATTCTCCTCCCGGATATCTGCCGTCTCCTTATTGATCCTATCTTCCATTCTCTGGCTTTTCTTTTTATCCTTCTTCGTCTGCACTTGACGGATCTTGGAATTATTTACATCGATCTGTCTGTCATAGCTTGCAGCGATCTGTTCTTTTCTTTTCTTTAGCGTGGCACTGATCTCATCGCCGGTCGCCCGTTCTTCCCGGACGATTGCCCGTTTATTCTTCTTCTGGAGCAGTTTGATCTCCTCCAGCTTATCTTTTAAATCTTCTAATTCGGAGATTGTATCACGTGCTTCAATCAGGTATTCCTGATCTTCATCATATACGTTATCCGCAGCCATAGTTTTCCTCCTGTCTGTAAATGTACACGCACAAGCCTGCACTATATTTATTTTAACAAATAACCCCTTATTAAACAACCAGAAGTTTTTTCTCTGGTTTCTCTGTAATCTGTCACACTTTTTTCAAACAAAATTAAGAGAATGTAAATTGCAAACCGTGTCCACTTCTTCTATAATAGAAAAAACAACTACCGGTACAACAAAAACAATACCGGCAGATATGACTTTTAAACAGCATATATTTTACATAAAGGAGGATTTAACCTGACCTATGAATATTTTATTTTTTCTGACTCCCAAGAGCGAGGTTGCATTTATAGAAAATACATTTACTTTAAGACAGATTCTTGAAAAGATGGAGATCCATCGATATTCAGCAATCCCGATTCTGTCGGGTAACGGCGAATATGTCGGAACAATCACCGAGGGTGATATTCTCTGGTTCTGCAAGAAAGCCGGATTAAACCATCTGTCCGAATCTGAAGATATCCATCTGTCCGACATTCCGAAAAAATTCGAATATGCCTCCGTATCAATCAACTCAAACATGGAAGATCTGATTGCCCGTGCAATGGCACAGAACTTTGTTCCGGTAGTCGACGACCACAACAAGTTCATCGGTATCGTAACCCGAAAAGATATTATCGGCTACTGCTATAAAAAGCTGAGCCAGACTTCATAGTCTTTTTTCAAAAAAATTAAAAAGCCATCCAACCGATACTATTATTATACCGGCTGAATGGCTTTTTATTTATTATAACACGCCTGTTCTGTTGATTGCTGAGATTAAGGCATATACAGATGCATCAATAATATCATCCTTAATGCCTGCACCCCAGGTAACTATTCCATCTTTTCCTTCCAGACCTACATAAGCGACTGCCTGTGAGTTAGAGCCAACCTGTAATGCATGCTCCTCATAGCAGATGATCTTGAAGTCAATGTCAAAATGCTTTTTAATTGCATTGCTGACAGCATCCAGACGTCCATTTCCTTTACCATGATATACTTTCTTCTCACCATATTTCATGATCGTGATCTCCGTTGAGATTCCATCGCCCTGCACAAAATGGCATTCTAACATCTGAACCGGACCTTCGATATTGACATATGTACGCTGGAAAATATCCAGTACTTCTGCAGCGGATAATTCTTTATGTGCCTTATCGGATACATCTTTAACTGTGTATCCAAGGTCTTCACGGAATTTGGCCGGAAGATCAAAGCCATACTTGGACTGAAGAATATAACCGATTCCACCCTTTCCTGACTGACTGTTGATACGGATAACATCTCCGTCGTACTTTCTTCCGATGTCTTCCGGATTCAGAGGCAGGTATGGTACTGTCCACATGCCGTCTCCCTGATCTTCTCTGTACTTCATACCCTTTGCGATCGCATCCTGATGAGATCCTGAGAATGCTGCAAAGACTAATTTACCTGTATATGGAGAACGCTCGTATACATGCATATTTGTCACGCGCTCATATAATTCTGTCAGCTTTGGAATGTCGGACAGATCCAGTTCAGGATCTACTCCATGTGTAAACATGTTCATCGCAAGTGTGATGATATCTACATTACCGGTTCTTTCACCATTTCCAAATAAAGTTCCCTCGATTCTGTCTGCACCTGCAAGAATACCAAGCTCCGCATCTGCTACGCCACAGCCACGGTCATTGTGCGGATGTAAGGACAGGATAACATTTTCTCTGTCAATCAGATGTTCGCTCATGTACTCGATCTGACTTGCATATACATGTGGCAGTGACATCTCTACGGTTGCAGGAAGGTTGATGATAACCTTACGATCCGGGGTAGGCTTCCATTCTTTAATAACTGCATTACATACTTCCAGTGCATAATCGATCTCTGTTCCGGTAAAGCTCTCCGGTGAATATTCAAATGGATAGTTCACTCCATGTTCTTCTGCCATCTGATTCAACAGTTTTGCTCCATCGACAGCAAGCTGTAAAATCTCTTCTTGGGATTTCTTAAATACCTGTGTTCTCTGTGCATAAGATGTTGAATTATACAGGTGAACGATTGCATTCTTTGCGCCGTCAATTGCTTCAAATGTCTTCTTAATAATATGTGGTCTTGCCTGTGTCAGTACCTGAATGGTTACATCATCCGGTATCATATCCTGCTCGATCAGGGTACGGCAGAACTCATATTCTGTTTCTGATGCTGCAGGGAAACCGATCTCGATCTCTTTGAAACCGATTCGTACAAGTTCCTTGAAGAACTCCAGTTTCTCATCCAGATTCATCGGAACGATCAGTGCCTGATTTCCATCTCTTAAATCTACACTACACCAGATCGGTGCCTTATCAACGTATTCCTTTTCTACCCATTTTGTAGACTTTTCCGGCGGCATATAGTAGCCTCTTTTGTAATGCTCAAAATTCTTCATGTTTAACCTCCTGTTTCTGTTTTCTGTATAAGCTCCTGTAACGGCTTTTGTTCTCCGATTCATATATTACATAAAATATGGCAATAAAAAAACCTACATCTCATCACCTATAGAGACGTAAGTTATACGCGGTACCACTCTATTTCATACATGTTGTATGCTCTCGTTACAGATACAGATAGAATCTCTTATATCCTCCTGCTATAATGGTCAGGTTCCATCCCATCCTACTTCCTTTCAGCGGGCTACTCTGAGGCGAGTTCAAATCTGTTCCACTGTTGTCTCACACCAACCGACAACTCTCTGAATGCTTCATAGATTCTACTATTCCTCTTCATCGTATTATCTGTATCGACTTTAACACAGTGTCTCGCTGTCTGTCAACCCCATTTTTGCAGAAAAGCTCAGTCATGAAAAATCTGCAAAAAATATGCACGCGGCAAATGTTCTTCCTGTATCCGCGTGCATAGGATTGTCATTCCTACCATACAATATGACGTTTGTTCTTCAAGAGACAACCGCCTGATGCGATCATCAATATACCGGATGCAAGTCCAAGCACCAGAACCACTACGCCTAATGCAATATTTATTGCGCCTGAAGTTTTCATTGTCTTATATGCTTTCTCCATTTTCAGCACCCCTTCTGCAAAAATTTCATTTGAAAAGATGATACCACAAAGTCTCTCACCTGACAATGTTTCAGAGTAAAATTACACCTTAAAATTTACATTAAATATTCTTTATGTTACACTATTTTTAAAAATGAACACATATGATACTCTTTTTATTTTCAGAATGCAGAATGTCGTCTCGAAATGAAAAACGTATCCTTTACACTATAGATAAGGAGTCTGAATTATGCCAGCTATTTCAAATGACTGGGCTCCGGAACTGAAGCCCGAATATAAAAAAGAATATTATAAAGAACTGTTTAATTTTGTCGGACATGAATATGCCACAAGAGAGATCTTTCCTCCTGCCGATGATATATTCAATGCGTTCCATCTGACACCATTATCAAAGGTCAAATGTGTTATCATCGGTCAGGATCCTTACCACAACGTAGGGCAGGCACATGGTCTGAGCTTCAGCGTAAAGCCGGGTGTCGACATCCCGCCTTCTCTTGCTAATATCTATCAGGAGCTTCACGATGACCTTGGCTGCTATATACCCAATAATGGTTATCTTGTCAAATGGGCGGAGCAGGGTGTCCTGATGTTAAATGCTGTTCTGACCGTCCGGGCGCATCAGGCAAATTCCCATCAGGGACATGGCTGGGAACAATTTACAGACGCCTGTATGGAGATCTTAAACCGCCAGGATCGTCCGATCGTATTCATCTTATGGGGATCGTATGCACAAAAAAAAGCTTCGATGTTAAACAATCCGAATCATCTGATCTTAAAAGCTCCGCATCCAAGTCCGTTATCTGTCTATCGTGGTTTCTGGGGAAGCAAGCCTTTCAGCAAAACGAACAGTTTCCTGACCGAGCACGGTGTTGAACCGATCGACTGGCAGATTGAAAACATATGACAATAAATCTGCCAAGCAAATAAGCAACGTGTCTGTATAAAGACAACGCTGCTTATTTATTTGGCAGATAAACAGATATGCGCAAGAAGGGCGAATAGCTGTACGATTTCGAAAGTCCGACGGACAGAGAAATCGGTATTATTGAATTGTCTCCCGCTTCTTGTCCAGTTCTGCCTGAACAACAGCAAGTTGTTCGATAATTTTATCTTTTAACATAGATATCTCGGAAGCATAGTTCTCTCCCAGATTGTCTTTTACCTGTTCTAACCGGTCAAGGATATCGGTATAAGTCTGATTTACTTTTCTCTGGATCCATTTGCGATTGGATACAAAAAGGATAGTTCTTAGATTATGCAGTCTGTCTGCAAGTTTGATCATGACCACCTGTGCCGGGGCGTGGTCAAATAGACGTTTTGAATAGTCAGAGAAGGTCTCTCCTTCAAGTTTACTTAATAAATATACATGATCCCTGATATCCGTACCAAAGATCTTTTCAATATCTTCAAATGTACAGTCCGTATCTTCTACCGTATCATGCAATAACGCAACTACAAGTACAGTTTCATCCTCTACATGGCATTCGTCCTTTAATATATGGTAAACGCCAAGAATATGTTCATCATAATACGGCACTTTGCCATCTCTTCCAAGACGTGTCTGCCCCTGATGACATTGCCTGGCAAATGCCATTGCAGTCTTCACGCAATCTGCTTCTGCTGCTTCTGTCTGACAGCCACATTCTTCTATATAAGAAATTGTTTCATTTCTGTCTGCTGTATTTGTAAAACCCTGCATGTTCTGCTCCATTCTGTACCTTAACTGGTATTTAATATGACATAACCGGACATGTCCACCCGCACCTTGTATCTATTTCAGTATAACACAGCCGCCCATATCTTTCCAGCAAATCTGTCATTTTATAGATACTTCATTTTTTCATCTGCTTCGTTTTTCTGTCTTATACTTTTCCATAATTTGTCTGTCTCCAAGCTTGAATCCTGCCGAAATTTCGCATATACTAGATTCTGCTTTCCCGTAATATTCAACTATATATTGTTCCAACCTGTCCGTGCGGGTTGCAACAAGCGGACTTGAACGCACAATATATATGTCATTGCACTATATTCGGTTGTTCTCGTATCACCAGATCCGCATCAGAACACACATTATATACATGGCATTGCCTGTTACGGTGAATGATACAAATTAAGAAAGAGGTTTCACGATTATGGATATTATTTTGAAAATCAGTCAGGAACTTATGTGCCGGCAGGAGCAGGTAGCTGCTGCCGTTAAATTGATAGATGAGGGATGCACGATCCCTTTTATTGCAAGATACAGAAAGGAAGCTACCGGTTCTTTAAACGATGAACAGCTTCGTACTCTGGACGAACGGCTCACTTATCTCAGAGGACTGGAAGACCGGAAGGAAAAGGTCATCGCTTCGATCGAAGAACAGGGCATGCTGACCGATGAACTAAAGAAATCAATTCTGGCTGCTGAAACACTCGTTGCAGTAGAAGATCTGTATCGTCCTTATAAACCAAAGAGAAAAACGCGTGCGACAATCGCACAGAGCAAAGGTCTTACCGGACTTGCCAACATCATCTCCCTTCAGATGACAAATAAGCCGATTCCGGAGGAAGCACTGGCTTATGTATCCGAGGAAAAAGAAGTCCACTCTGCAGAAGAAGCCATCGCCGGAGCTATGGACATTATTGCAGAATCTATTTCAGATAACGCTGAATATCGTACAGAAATCCGAAGCCTTACAATGGACAAGGGTATTTTAATGACAACTGCCAAGGATCCGGAAGCAGAATCCGTATATGAAATGTATTATGATTTCAGCACACCCGTACGCAAAATGACCGGATACCGTACACTTGCGATCAACCGTGGAGAAAAGGAAAAATTTCTCTCTGTTAAGATTGAAGCACCGGTTGATGAGATCACCGGTTATCTGATCCGTCAGGTGATCGTACGCGACAATCCGAATACAAATGATATTTTAAAAAATACTATAACTGACAGTTATGAACGTCTGATCGCACCTTCTATTGAACGTGATATCCGAAGCAGTCTGACAGAAGCTGCTGAAGATGGCGCGATCAAGGTATTTGGTAGCAACTTAAAGCAGCTCTTAATGCAGCCACCGATCAATGGTCATGTGGTTCTCGGCTGGGATCCTGCTTTCCGTACCGGATGTAAGCTGGCAGTCGTTGATGCAACCGGAAAGGTGCTCGCCACTAAGGTTATTTACCCAACTGCCCCTCAGAACAAAGTGGAAGAATCCAAGAAGATCTTAAAAGATCTGATCAAGAAATATCATATTTCCCTTATCTCAGTTGGAAACGGTACTGCTTCCCGTGAATCCGAAGCGATCATTGCAGATCTTATCCATGAGCTGGATACAAAGATTCAATATGTGATCGTAAACGAAGCCGGCGCATCCGTCTACTCTGCAAGTAAACTTGCAACAGAAGAATTCCCGAACTTTGATGTAGGCCAGCGTAGTGCTGCTTCAATCGCAAGAAGACTTCAGGATCCGCTTGCCGAGCTGGTCAAGATCGATCCAAAAGCGATCGGTGTCGGTCAGTATCAGCACGATATGAATCAAAAGAAGCTGACAGAAGCATTAGACGCTGTTGTAGAAGATTCCGTAAACCAGGTCGGTGTCGATCTAAATACCGCTTCCGCTCCTCTGATGGAACATATTTCCGGTATCAACAAAACCCTGGCAAAAAATATCGTAGAATACAGAGAAGCAAATGGCCGTTTTAAGAACAGAAAAGAACTGTTAAAGGTTGCTAAACTTGGCCCGAAAGCATTTGAACAGTGTGCCGGATTTATGAGGATCACTGGTGGTACAAATCCACTGGACGCAACCTCTGTCCACCCGGAAAGCTATGAGGTTACTGAAACACTGATCCAGCATCTCGGTTATTCCATGGATGATCTTGCATCCGGTCAGTTAAAGGGCATTACAAAAGCAGCCGGTGATATCAAAGCACTCGCAAAGGAACTGGGTGTCGGAACAGTAACCGTCACCGACCTTGTAAAAGAACTGGAAAAACCAGCCAGAGATCCTAGAAGCGAAATGCCACAGCCGATCCTGCGTGGTGATATCCTTGAAATGAAGGATCTGAAGGAAGGCATGATCTTAAAGGGAACCGTCCGCAACGTAATCGATTTTGGTGCATTTGTCGACATCGGTGTTCATCAGGATGGTCTGGTGCATATCTCCCAGATGTCCGATAAATTCATCAAGCATCCATTGGATGTCGTCAGCGTCGGTGACATCGTAACGGTTAAGGTTATGAGCGTGGATCTTGCCAAGAAACGGATCCAGCTTACAATGAAAGGAATTAACTGATCGATTTCCCACGACAAATGTCTGATTCTGTCTTTTGCGCTTGATTTATATATAATTATAAGATAAAATAAAACTATATGTGGCCTGTTAAGGTTTATAAATTATATGTAAAGTTCAGGGAGGAACTATCGTTTTGAAGATAGGGATTATTTCAATAAACACACATACGAAAGCACTTAATTTTGCGTGTCCTTTACACACATATGCTTTCCAGCAATTTTTATCAGATCATGGCATCGAAAGTACAGTCATTGACTATATGCCTATCTACAATAACAAAGAATACGATCCGGTCTATCCTCTGCATTTTTATCTGCAACATGGCTACAACAAAGCTCTGACAGAAATAATGCCGGAAGGCCTTACAAAAGATGAACAAAAGGTCTGGACACATAAGCATAACCTGAAAATACTTACGATCAATAAATTTGCCAAGTTGTACACGATATGGCCAAAGCGGTATCAGAAATTTGAGAACTTTATCAATGCTCATTATATCCGCACCAAAGAAACCTATCACCATGACGATCTGGATGATCAGAAACTGGATTTTGACTGCTACATCTGTGCTACGGATGTTATCTGGCAGTACAATCCGGATAAAGGCTTTGACCGTGGATTTTTTCTGGCTGCCGAGCCTATGAAAAACGCTCCGAAGATCGGATATGCTGTCAGTCGTGGTGTCTTTAACGGCTGGACAAAAGAACAGGAAAAAGAATTTATCGAATATACAACGCCATTCGAGGCAATCGCTGCGAGAGAGTCAAGCTTTGCCGAACACATTCATGAACTGACGGGGAAAGATGTTCCGGTTGTACTGGATCCTGTATTCTTAAAGGATAAAAAATTCTGGCACGATATTGCGCTCCCGCCCAGAAATCAGGAACGCAAATATGTCCTGCTCTACGCTGTAATGGAGCGTGCGATCGACTCCATCCAGAAGGCTCTGGCATTTGCAAAGGAAAAAGGTCTGGAACTTATCATTCTGTCCTCCTATGAAAGCAATGTCCATCTGCCAAAAGAAGGCGATTACAAAGTCATCTATAATGTTGGTCCGGATGAATGGCTTGGATATATAGAACAGGCAGAATACATCTTTACAAATTCATTCCATGCCTGTGCATTCTCGATCTTATTTGAAAAGCAGTTTTATGTTGGTGCAAGACATGGCGATAAGGTTGATACAATCTTAAAAACCTTTGATTTAGAGGATCGCCGTTTTACAAAAACCTATGACAGTACAAAATCAGCAAAACCGATCGATTATAGCAAAGTTGGTCAGCTTCTGGAGGAAAAACGAAAAGCCTCCGGTGATTTCATACTGAATGCGATCCATTCTGTTGAAAAGAAATACAATCTGGCAGATACGCATTTTAAGAAGGAACCATTTAACCTGATCTATGCTTCCTCTGCTAAGAATAAAAATCTTGTCTGTCGGTTATTTACTTTTGGATTGAACAAATCGATCCGGGAAAAATCGATTGAATTTCGTCCAAATGAGAAATATGACGGCAACGCAGTTGTAAAACTGGCAAAGAATCCATTCCGTTATAAAGGCTTTACCTTCCTTGGATGGTATTGCCGTACAACTTTTCACGGTATCTACAAATGGTACTGTACGGACGGACAGTTCCACACCGCGGCCGAGATTCTATATCATGATGATATCGAATTATGTCGTTTTCAGGATCAGGAACAGACGGATGCCTTTACAAGGAATCGTTTCCTGACCGGAAATTCATTCTTCCTGCAGGCGGTATGGCAAAATAATGAAAACGGACATATTATTCCGAATATCGAGCGAAGCCTGCGTGCCTCTTTCAAAGAATATATGGTACAGGCTCGTAAAAAATAAATAATGATCCGGATTTTATCGGATAGAAACACAGGAGACCGTGTACAACTCATGCTTGTATACTGTCTCCTGTTTTAATTCGTCTTTATTTTTGTTTTTTGACTCTTTTTATTTTTTCGGCTCTTTGTCCTCGTTTATATTCTGAACAAGCCTGTGTCATCTGGCAAGATAGGTCTGTGCTGTCTGCTGATATATAACCATAGCTTTCATAACCTGTTCCAGTGTGCTTCCATATGTCTGAGCCGACAACACCGTATACGCATAACTTAAAACACCATATGTTATCGCTCCACTCTCTCCTGCTGCCAATGTATTCATCTGTGTAATGTTCTGAATATGCACGGCAGGAATTTCTATATAAAACATATTGGATCCGACGGATACCGGAGTTACTGCATTTCCATTTAAGGTAAATGTTATATCACTCAGCTCCACATCACCTGCTTTTGTAAAATAATGACGGATCAGTGTTCCTGAACGTAGCACCAAGGAGCTTCCATAATAGGAAATTCCATCCGGCATTTTTCCTGCCTGCACGGACTGATAGGATGCAAGTGCAGTCAGATCCATGCTTCCTATCTGACGTTCCGTCTCCGGCAGAATTGCATTTGCCAGATCACCGGTATGATAACCAAACAATTCCTGTGCGGCAGTTCCGTAATTCAGCATTGCCTTCACGACCGGAAGTTCTGCTGTATAGGTACTACTCCGGTCTAACATATATCCCGCATAATCCTGAACCGAATACCGATATATTGTTCCACAGGCAGTTCCATCGGACAGAAATACCTGTGCCCGGATATCATCCGCCATCTCCTTTGCTGCCACATAACAGGTAAATACATAATACTGTTTTCCATTTACTGTCTGCTTCTCTGCATCCGTCACCTTCTGTTGCGTTGTGCTTCCATCCGGCATCGTAAATTTCATATATGCACCGCTGTCATTTAAAACTGTATTTGTAAACCGCAGATAAAAGCAGATTCCCGTCTCCTCCTCCAGCCGGAGCGAATATCCGGCAAGTGATGCGCTCATACCATCTAACATTGCATTACACAGATCACAGATTCCATCTCCATCCTGATCTTCATGATACAGGTCTGTACTCAGCTCCGGATAGACAAATTCATATGCGCCATTTGCATCCCAGGCACCTTCTGCTATATGACAGCTCCCGAAATCGGTCTTTGCAAAATGATCCGGCTTCGTTGCAGATCCAACCAAAAAGAAATCATAATAGGTCCGGCTGGTCTGGTCATCCCAGGTCGCATCTACTCCATACCAGATACCGTCCTCCATCTGAACCAGATTCCACATATGGGCTCCACCAGTATCTGTCACTCCGGTCACAAGCACACATGGTATTCCATATGCATCGCACAACAGCTTAAAGCCTCTGGAATATCCTGCACAGACCGTCTCCACCGTTCCATCACCATTCGTGTCACGAAATGCACTGTAAGCCGATTGATATTCACTGCTTGTCGTATTAGATTTTGCATAGGATGTACTGTTACAGATATAATCATGAATCTCTTTTATGGTCTGATATCTGGATGTACTTCCCGCGAGCTTCTTATTGATCGATTCCGTTGCCTCCGACACGATCGTATCCATCTCCGCCTTTGTTGCATTCACCGATGGTTCTTTGATATAGGTCGTAATACATGGAACTGTTACATCCTTTACCATACTGTTATTCTCATCCAGCTCAGACGAATAATATGAAATTCCATTTATTTTGTATGACATATAATAGGTTGCACCCGACAGCCAGCTAAGCTCCGGATGGTCATAGATCAGAGCAAGAAATGCCGGAGTCAGCATGTCACGTTCCCAGCTCAGCACCTGTGGATGAAAGGTATCCGGCATGACCATCTTATTATCCGATGTGATCGTAATCTTCTGATCCTTCCACACGCTGGAATAATTCAACGTGATCGTACTCGTTGTAGAGCCATCTTTATAGGCATCATATAAGCTCTTATAGATTTCTTTTGACACATCATCCAACTGATCATAATACCGGTCCGTTGCTGTCCTGTCTTCCCGAAGGTTATAAGCGGATATTCCATTTCCCATCGTGACCGCATTCACGTCACCCAGGATTTCTTCCCAGCCATACGAATCCTCTTCCGGCTCCGCAACCAAGATCTCATCTTTATCTGTTTCTTCTTGTCGATTTTCAACCTGTGTAGATGTATCCGCTTCTTCCTCTGTCTGTTCTTCCGTTTCTGACAGAGTATCGTGCGTTTTATTCGTTGTTATCTCTGCCATTGTTGTTCCCGCTGCAAATACGGTTCCGCCGCCCGTTGCCGCCGCTACGATCATGGCAAGCCCTGCCACAAATATTTTCAGTTTCCTATATCTTCTCATAGCATCACCCCTGTATCAATCTGCTGTGCATCCAGTCTGTGCACCCTCTTGTTTTATACTGTACTCCGTACCTTTTATACTGGTTCTATTTTATCATAGATGGTAAGAGGATACTATGAGAATTTTTATTTCTAAATAGCTGCATGATGTGCTTCGCGCATTTCATACATTTATCATTCCAATTCTGCGATCATCTGTTTTAAGTGTCCCGTCAGTTTTGTATTCTCTGCATAGTCAACCGGGCAGTCAATGATACAGACTTTACCAGATGCAAATGCCTGTTCCAGAACATCCTTCAAATCTTCTGTTTTATCTACACGAAGTCCGACTGCATGCATGCTCTCTGCCATTTTTACAAAATCCGGATTTGTAAAATCTACAAAACAGTGATCGCCAAACCGGTCATCCTGTTTCCATTTGATCAAACCATAGCTGTCATCCCGCATGACCAGAACGACGATCGGAACATTCATCCGAACAGCTGTTTCAATCTCCTGACAATTCATCATGAAACCACCATCACCTGTAACAGCAAGTACCTTTCTTTCCGGATATAACATCTTCGCTGCGATCGAACCGGGAACCGCTATACCCATCGTTGCAAAACCATTTGAGATTAGACAGGTATTTGGCTCATAGCAGTTATAATGTCTGGATATCCACATCTTATGGGCTCCAACATCAGATACCAGAATATCCTCCTTACCCATAACGGATCGGATATCGCAGACGGCCGTGAATCAATATGAATGATCTTGTGGTCATCCTTCAGATTCCATTTGATCGGTGCAAACTCCGTCAACGCTTTTGATGCCTTTGCCCTGACAGCCGAATGTCCTGCAAGAATGACCGGATGCTCTGCCTGGAAGATCGCAGCAGCGGCATGTTCAATGCTTTCAATATCTGCATATTCTTTATTCTTAGGTGCTGTCGTGATAAATTTCCGGGCTACTCCCTCCGGCACTTCTTCCTTTGCAATATCCTCCGGCAGATTGATATGCGTTGCACCCGGTTTCTCACTCTCCGCATATTTGAATGCCAGACGAACGATCTCATTTACAGATTCCGGGCGCATGATCATCTTTGTCCGCTTCGTGATCGGCTTAAATAATGCCTCCAGATCCAGATACTGGTGGGAGGTCAGATGCATCTTATCCGTTCCGAGTTGCCCGGTGATCGCTACAAGTGGAGCACCGTCACTGTTTGCATCTGCCACACCTGTGATCAGATTCGTTGCTCCAGGTCCAAGCGTAGAAAGACACACGCCTGCTTTTCCGGTCAGTCGACCATAAACATCCGCCATAAATGCTGCTCCCTGTTCGTGTCTTGTCGTTATAAATGTATCGAGCAGACGCTGGGTGCAAAATTATTTGAACGAACGACACCACTGAAGCTTACCTATGCCGGAGAACGATTTCTGGACTATTCGAACCGTCTGGTTCAGGCGGAAACAGAAATGATGAGTGAATTTCAGGATATCGCAGATGAACGAAAGGGACAGATCATCTATACCTGCTGGTTACGGATGAATATCTAAAAAATTGTTTCGGACCGGACTTCAGTCACGTCAAGAGCATCCTGATCAGCACCGGAAGGATTCAGGTTCTGGAACCTTGCAATTTTCTTCTCAATAAAACCGGCAATACGATCCGGAGTGCCATGAACAGCATCTTCCAGTCTGAAAAAATGGCTGTCAAGGTTGGTGTGGAATCCAACAATCTGGAAACCTTATATAATCTGTGTATCAACCACTATGGATGCACGGTTTATCCCGGCAATTTTCTGTCTGACCGGAAGCTGACTGACAACCTCAATGTGATCCAGCTTAACTATCCAAGCGCCAGCTATACACTTGGCATCGGCTATATGAACGGGCATTATCTGTCGAATGTCGCAAAAGATCTTATCCGGCTGATGGAGGGGTGATGTGATAGCGTAACCTTGCTTATGGTGTTTGTATCGACCAAGGCATAGCATATATGACCCGCTCCGTTTTCTATAGAATGCATATGTCTAATTCGTAAATACTCCTGTGCCAACTCGCCTTTGGCTCAAACAGGCACTCGTATTTACTGACAATATGCATTCTATTACGAAAACCTCGCTAATGTCATATCATGCTATGCCTTGGTCGATACAAACACTATAAGCAAGGACTATATTTGAATGTATCTACCCATCAACCAATCTAACATTCGACTCAGACAGACACCCGTATTTACCAGCAGCGTGCATCTCATAACGAAATCCTCATTTTACGTCTTATTATAGTGGGAAGAGGGTGACAGGCTGATATGCAACGGAATATTTATTAATACTTTCGGCTTACTTCTTTGGATTATCTATCGCAGGTCGTCAATGGAATTTATAAGGGAGATTTTGATAGAATGTATAATCTGCCAGATATAGCCGCAAGTCGCCTATTTTCTTGGTTTTTTCGTCATTTTGACTGTGCTTTCGTAGTAGCGTTATAAGCCGGCCTATGGTACAATTGATATAAGCATATCAAGAAAATGGTATGTTGGAATTTAGGGTTATGGAGCCGGATATACAGGTATAGAATTAACGTTTATTTTTTATATTCTGTTTGTGTCTATGGCAATATACCTTGTAATATGGCATACACGAGGCTTTCGTTATGAGATGCACGCTGGCAAATTAGAGTTAGCTACACGAACCTCAGACTTCGCGCTAACGCTCGTCTTCACTAAGTGCTCCGCTCAGCCGAAGGTGAGTTGGCACAGGAGTATTTACGAAAAAGACATATGCATCGAATAGAAAACGAAGTGTGTCATTTATAAGGTATGTTGACAAAGGCACAAGCAGAATATAAAAATACATCAAATATAAACTGTATATATCGGACGAAGAAAGGAGTTGAAGGTTATGAACAAAAAGATTATCAGTCTCATACTCATGTTTATTATGATCGGAGAGCTCATGTTTACGAGCATGCCAGTCGTAAAAGCCAGTGACTATCTTGACGTAACAGCTACCGCTACCTCGATCACCTCGGTGAAATTGTCATGGGGAGCACAAAAAGGAGTTACGCAATATAAGATCTACCGGGCGGTTGCGGATGAGGATTGGAACGCAGGCAAATACAAACTGATCGCAACCATTTCGGGTAAGAAGAAAAGCTATACCGACAAAAAAGCGAAACCGGAAAAACGTTATACTTATATGATACGTGGTTATAAAAACAAAAAGAAAGTTATCGAAACCGGTATCCCAGCCTCTGCCTATACAGGCCCTGTGTGTTCATTTGACGAGTACCAGTTTGCAGAAGCCCCAAGAAGTACAAAGTCGATCACGCTGAAATTATACAGTTCAGGCGGCGTACTTCCAACCGGATATGAAATCTACCGGAAAGAAATGGGTATCGTGGGCTACAAGAAGATTGCAACAGTCAAGAAAAGTGTAGAAAGTCTGAACTATAAAGACAAGACGGTAAAAGCCGGCAAGACATACCGCTATAAGGTCAGAACTTATATTAAGGTCGGCAAAAAGAAATATTACAGTGCATTTACGGACTACGAACAGATATCTGCAACAAACCGAAGCGGTAAATATACGTTCAAATTTGACAACAGTGTAAAATGCGCTGATAACGAAACAGTATATAAGATTACCAGCAAAGCCTATAATGACACATTAAAATTATATGACAATGCTGTACTGACGATTGATCCGGGCAACGGCTCAACCATTGAAACAGGTGTTGATATCATTTCCTATCGCAAAGGTGATGGCCCATGGAAGAAATACAAAAGCAACCAGAGCCTGACTCTTAAGGCAAATGAAACACTCTGGCTCAAGGTTCGTGCTACACAAGATGTAAAGATTAAGGATCTCAAAAATGTACAGTCCTATGAACTGAATATGGATGTTACTTATGGTAAAATTAGCAGTTTCCTCTGGGCTTACCCTTATGCCGGTACAGCTAAGACTGTTATGAATTCAGAAGCGATTCATTAAATAGCCGCATAATATAAAGCACCTCTGCTCCATGGTGGTTATATGATACAAGACAGAATTTCTGAAATGTATTGCATATGAAACTACTATGGGGTGGAGGTGTTGTTTTTTGCCGACATTTATGTCGACATTTTCTTGTTCAGTTCGATAACATTATATGCTATACTTATTTTGTTCTGGTTAAACGAGGTGATCATGAGAAACATATTTTTTGTAGATAGTGAGAACGTCGGTGATTCCTGGATACAACTATTTGATTATCTGAATGACGATGACTGTATCCTTGTATTCTACACCGACAAGTCTCCTAACATGTCCTATGCAAATGTTGTCGCATTGAAACAGTCCCCTTTTGAACCTGAGTTCATCCTCTGTGAAAACGGAACTGATAATGCCTTAGATTTTCAACTTGTAACCTACCTTGGTTCGTATACCGTTAAAAATCCGGACGACAACCTCATCATTGTTTCAAAAGATAAAGGTTTTGACAGCGTGGTACATTTCTGGACGGAACGCGGATACCATGTATGCCGCAAGGCTCCCTCCATTTTCCACACACTGGCAAATGAACTATCTATACAAAAGCCAATGCTTCCTGCAATTCCAGCTTTTACTGCAGTACCGGAAAGTATTGATGATTCAGTAATAAAGGCAGAAAATCCAAAGCCGGACGTGATCGTAGAAGCCACTCCCGCTGCGAACCCTGTCAAAATTGCTGTTTCTGCTAAGATTGATAAACAGGCTGCTATTCCAGAAACTGTATCTACGCCGCTGTATGATAAGGAACAGGTCGATACATTACTTTCCTGTGTCGGGAAAAGTAATCTATCCGCCATCCACAACATACTTATATCAATCTACGGTCAGGAAAAAGGAAGTTATATCTATGGTATAGTAAAGAGTTCATCCTACGAGATACCAAAGGTCAACTGGCAAAAGAAAACAAAATACCGAAAATTCTTATCGATTGTTTACTCTAATGCCGGTATTGCTCTCACTGATGATTTCTATAAAAAACTATACCCGCATAAAGCAAACCTTCGGGAAATTCACAACCTCTTCGTGACCAAATATGGTCAGGAAAAGGGTACCGAATACTATCGCTACTATAAATCGCATGCAGAATTTCTGCAGAAGACATTCTAGCATGTAACAAAAAGGAACCAGAACAAAGCTCTCCCCACCACAGAATCCGAATAGCATATAGGGGATGTGGTAAGTAAGGCTGTGGTGGGGGGAGTATGTACATGTGCTACTACTTTTTGATCTCAGTGTTACATCTGTATTTGTATCTATATGGTCTTATTAAATTCTCATATAATTTATAACTGCATATATCTATATAGCTTACTTCTTGTTCTTTTATGGTTGTATAGCAAATCAGTCTGGGATTCTCCTTTATATAGCACTGCTTCTCAAAATCCCATTCACATATAAACACCTTTTCAAATGGTGATTTCTCTATAACCCTAAGAAAATAATCCGTAACACCGTTTCTTTCTTTTGTTTTTAACAGATGTTCCATACAATCAAATTCATCATCTAAAACAAATATAAACAAGTCCGTATCCCCTTTAGGATGTAATTTTTCCTTTTTCTTTATTCCCGCAATAATATTATCTATATCAGCTTCTATCACTGGTATATCCGATTTAAATTCTGAGGGTTGCCCATCTTTGTAATTAAAACTTTTCGCAAGAAGTCGTTTATCTTTATCGAATTGACATTTTCCTTCTTCTGTAAATGAACCATCGATATTTCTTTCATAATCCAATGCAATAAAACGCATTTGCGCTTCACTTATTTCCTGTAATTTCTCCGTTTTCTCTCTAATAGATAATCTATCAAATTGTGTTGGAGATTTTGCTATTTTATTATTATGTTGCGTATGTGTTACTTCTAAATAATTCCCTCCTTGAAATTTTAGATCAGGCATACTCTTACTTGAATTATCATCATAATATTGATTGTCAAATATATAGCCTTTTAATTGTAAAATCTCCTTTGCTTCCTGTTCTCCTTGCTTCATTTTATTTTTTCCCCTTTTATGTTAATTATATTTTCTTTGTTATCATTCCACACTATGTATCTATTAAAACTGATATTTGTTATTGTATTTACAGCTACGTTATAAATTCACATTCCACCATGTATCTATTAAAACAGTATCAAGCAATCTTCGCCGCGATACCCATCCAAATTCACATTCCACCATGTATCTATTAAAACTATGGAGGGGACGGTGATACAAACGTCACAACTTTTGATTCACATTCCACCATGTATCTATTAAAACCCAGAAAAGCACCTTATAAATATCATCTAATGTTTTATTCACATTCCACCATGTATCTATTAAAACCGTATTGCATTTTTCCTCAAAAATACTTATGTCAAGATTCACATTCCACCATGTATCTATTAAAACATACCAATGCCACATATTTTGATCTTGCATATATTCAATTCACATTCCACCATGTATCTATTAAAACAGATGCCCCATATAGCTATTATCAAAGCGGATATAAATTCACATTCCACCATGTATCTATTAAAACCATGTCGAAGATCATATCAAACAGCTAGAGGAAAGATAATTCACATTCCACCATGTATCTATTAAAACTGCAAAGAATTTATAGCACTTGATACAGAAACGTCAATTCACATTCCATCATGTATCTATTAAAACTACACTATCAGGATACATCACTTACAAAATCAGACATTCACATTCCACCATGTATCTATTAAAACAACTGTTAGGAATTGGTGAATATGACGAAATTGCAGGAATTCACATTCCACCATGTATCTATTAAAACATCCAATGTGTATACGCGGTTCGTTAATCTTTCATCATTCACATTCCACCATGTATCTATTAAAACTAAAGACGCCATCGTCTTATCTGTAATTGACGTGATTCACATTCCACCATGTATCTATTAAAACAATGTTATACTCTTTTGCGTTAAAATCTTTAATCTTCATTCACATTCCACCATGTATCTATTAAAACCTTGCACCTGCATTGTACAAATTGTTTGGTGATAGATTCACATTCCACCATGTATCTATTAAAACCATCAATATGCGTAACCTTAAGCTTTGCATAACCAATTCACATTCCACCATGTATCTATTAAAACTTAGCAGAATGGGAGAGATAAAAGGTCCTAAAAGCATTCACATTCCACCATGTATCTATTAAAACGTTAGAGATTTTGAAGACGTTAATATCTTCGATTACATTCACATTCCACCATGTATCTATTAAAACCATGTCTTCCTCCTTTATAGCATCATTCTTTTGATCCATTCACATTCCACCATGTATCTATTAAAACAAAAAATTCCAAAAATCTGCTCCTGCAAAATGTGTATTCACATTCCACCATGTATCTATTAAAACGTAAAATTCTTCAATAGTTTCTTCCCGTGCGTTCATTCACATTCCACCATGTATCTATTAAAACGGTCGTAGTAGAAATCGCAGGTATGGATACAGTGAATTCACATTCCACCATGTATCTATTAAAACTAACTATTCACTTGACTCCTCCCAGCATCTTGCACAATTCACATTCCACCATGTATCTATTAAAACTTTCAAGCATAAAGATTATAATAGATGCCCTTATTTATTCACATTCCACCATGTATCTATTAAAACTGTAATTACATTTCCATCTGAATCGGTAGAATCTTATTCACATTCCACCATGTATCTATTAAAACCTGATCTTACGGCAGCAGTTCCATTCTTGAAGAAAATTCACATTCCACCATGTATCTATTAAAACGGTATGATCGTGTGACGATTGAAACCTTGCTTAATACATTCACATTCCACCATGTATCTATTAAAACCAAGATTGATGATATTTATATCAGCTTTCGAACATTATTCACATTCCACCATGTATCTATTAAAACTATATGTGCCGGCAAATGCAACAGAGATTCTGATAGATTCACATTCCACCATGTATCTATTAAAACTAGACCAGCAGCACCAGCAAAATCCAATACTCTAACATTCACATTCCACCATGTATCTATTAAAACATAAAATGTTTTCACATCCTGTAATACGCATGATAATTCACATTCCACCATGTATCTATTAAAACCGCTCACATATACGGTAGCCGTGCCGTCGCTTGAAAATTCACATTCCACCATGTATCTATTAAAACTTTCTTTTAGCAAACACAACAATGGCATGCAGTTGATTCACATTCCACCATGTATCTATTAAAACGGTGAGCCTACAAGCGTCGTATACCATGCATCACCATTCACATTCCACCATGTATCTATTAAAACTTAAGGATAGCGTGCCAACTAGTAGTATTTGTAACATTCACATTCCACCATGTATCTATTAAAACAATAAGACCGAAACCGAAAAAGAAAGTATTCAAGCGCATTCACATTCCACCATGTATCTATTAAAACTTTAATGCGTTTTAGTAGAGGAGTGTGAGTTTATAATTCACATTCCACCATGTATCTATTAAAACTTGATGTTCAGCCGGAACGGATAGGAAAAATTCAATTCACATTCCACCATGTATCTATTAAAACCGTTAGAATCATAATAATAATTGTTAATCGTTGTAATTCACATTCCACCATGTATCTATTAAAACCAAGCCATGAAGAATGGCTCAAGGCAAGAACAAAGATATTCACATTCCACCATGTATCTATTAAAACAAACAACATATGCAAAACAATTAGCGACTAACAAAATTCACATTCCACCATGTATCTATTAAAACAAAATCAACAAATTCTGTAAGCATAGCGGTACTCGATTCACATTCCACCATGTATCTATTAAAACCAGATTCACTAATTAGGTGCTCTCGTCTTAATCTTGATTCACATTCCACCATGTATCTATTAAAACCTTAACGTACCACGATAACGCACCGCACGCAACGATATTCACATTCCACCATGTATCTATTAAAACTAATAAAAAATTCTCGTGATGGTCAAGAGTACGTTATTCACATTCCACCATGTATCTATTAAAACACCTTCGGAAAGATAAGCAGGATGCGCGCCTTTTAAATTCACATTCCACCATGTATCTATTAAAACGCATCTGCTCCGTGGCGTTAATCGTGTTCGTGATCGTATTCACATTCCACCATGTATCTATTAAAACTTATGGCTTGCTTTTTGACCTTTTATTCTAAAAAGCATTCACATTCCACCATGTATCTATTAAAACGATATGCTCCCAGATGAACAGATTCTTGCTAACCAAATTCACATTCCACCATGTATCTATTAAAACGCCAAAGCCTGCATTTTTTTATTAATAAAGCAAGCTCATTCACATTCCACCATGTATCTATTAAAACGATTTAGGCGATGTTGTAAAAATAATAAATGAATAATTCACATTCCACCATGTATCTATTAAAACAATAATTGTTTTTATGAAATAACTTATGTATTGAAATTCACATTCCACCATGTATCTATTAAAACCCGGTGAGGGCGACACTACAAACACTGTAAATAGATTCACATTCCACCATGTATCTATTAAAACTAATGCCGCCGCGCAATGCGTTACAAATTTGATTGGATTCACATTCCACCATGTATCTATTAAAACAGGCAACCTCCATTTTCCTCCCATTCCCAAGTTGAATTCACATTCCACCATGTATCTATTAAAACCAGATATCATGCAGATACAGACGGTCAAGGTTGAATTCACATTCCACCATGTATCTATTAAAACCCGCAAATTTTCCACGAATTTTTCCGATTCTTTCATTCACATTCCACCATGTATCTATTAAAACGCGTTTGCATATCGCAAAGATGCGCTTATGCACAATTCACATTCCACCATGTATCTATTAAAACAATCGTGACTTGCAATCCTTTTTTGTCTGATACAAATTCACATTCCACCATGTATCTATTAAAACTATCAGCACTTGACACTTGGAAATTGTCTGATGTATTCACATTCCACCATGTATCTATTAAAACGATTTTCTCATGTCGTCACTTTCTTTTTTGTGTACGTATTCACATTCCACCATGTATCTATTAAAACTCAAGCACAAAGAATATAATCGGTGTCCTTTTTTATTCACATTCCACCATGTATCTATTAAAACCTTTTTCTTCCACTTTGACTTTAGTACCTTTGTTTAATTCACATTCCACCATGTATCTATTAAAACAAGAAAGAGACGATTTTTGCGATGAAATGAAACTCAATTCACATTCCACCATGTATCTATTAAAACTTCCGGTGATGGCGATACAACCAACACCGTAAATTCATTCACATTCCACCATGTATCTATTAAAACACTTATAGCGATAGATCCGCTGGACATAGATCCCCATTCACATTCCACCATGTATCTATTAAAACGATCTATCGGGAACAAGCGTTCACGTTGAAGTGTTATTCACATTCCACCATGTATCTATTAAAACAAGGTTGATTTTAAAGATTACAAGCTCGTAAATTGGATTCACATTCCACCATGTATCTATTAAAACCAGCACTACAAAAAAGCAATATTTTACAATGCTTTCACATCCTCTTTTTGTCGACCTTGCTTCAATAATCGGACTACACATTCTATTTTTAAATAGTATATTCCTTTTTTCTATATTTTTTCCCATTGTCGACCGGCGGCAGATTTTACAATATTTATGGTCGACAATTTCAAATAAAGAAACTGGCTTTGTCATCTTCCTTACCCCAGAACTCTTTATTCAACCATTTTTCCTGCCTACTTTTAAATATAATAACGGAATCCAATTCATGATCAATATATTCATCCAGCTCCTGTTTCAGCTTCACAAGTTGTACTTTTGTGATATCTCCCTCAAAAACAGAATTTTGTATATGGGATAAATACCTTTTACAAATCTTAAAAATATGATTCCATCGTTTTTGTCCATTATTTTCTTTATTTATGTCATATACTAATACTACATACATATTTCACCACCATATTCTGAATCCTTCATATTCTTTTTCACCGATCAGATGCTTGATCAACTTGTATAACTCTAAACGCATCAGATACTGATATGTAACAGGGCGACCTAAATCTTTATGCATAATTGTCTGCTGTAATTTTTTCTCCAACTCCTGTGCAATCAATCTGGATGCATCCCTATTCAAATGCAAATAGTTCAACTCCTTCGTAAAACTTTTTTCTGTTATCTGATTACGGTTTAATAAAGAAAAAAGAAGTCGATCTCCTATCAACGGTTTGAAAATTTCTGCTACATCCAGACATAGCGAAAATCTTCTGACACCAGGTTCATGGAGATAACTTATCGTCGGATTCAATTGTGTATGATATACCTCACTAAGAACCTTTGAATAAATCAGAGAATTAACAAAAGAAATCAACGAATTAATCATGTTATCAGGCGGATGCATAACTCTTTTATCAAACTCTATTTCCTGATCAATGATAACATTCCACGCTGCATAATAATGTCTTCGTATATTTCCTTCTATTCCCATTAACTCTTGAATCGTTGATGTTTTGGGTAATTCTTTTCTCAACGAATCAATTTCTGACATATAGGAAGACACATCCTTACCTCGCCCGTTATAATACCGGAGATTTCGGTAAATATTATCGGCAGCCGCTTCTATAATTTTTTTTGCAATGGTCAATCTCTTGCCATAATCAGTATAATGTTCAACCTGTTTTACCAATAATTGACCTGCCAACAGCTTTTCTTTTGGATAAAAGCTACCTGTATAAAAATTATAATAATTGAAGAAATGTATCGGGATTCCATATTGAGAAATGTAACTCAAAAATGTTGTATTAAATGACATTTCTGACATGACATAAATATCATCAATTCGTTCAATCGGAATATCCCTTTTTTCTCCACCTGTAGATATAAATTGAAGTGTATTATCTTTTCTTTTTAAATCTCCACTATTGTAAATATAAAAACTTTGTCCCATTATCCCTCCATGTTAGATAAAACACAAATCATGATATGCGCACTTTCCACATATTTTTTGTTTTTCAAATGCTGGTGGTTGTTCCTGCATTTTTAACTTTTCTATATCTGCAACTGTCTTCTGCAACTGTACTTCATCATCCTCTGACAGTTCAACAACAATATTTTTCTTGATCAATGGATAATCAATCTTTGCCGTTAAGCCCTTAACTCCTCGTTGTTTCAAATAATATAGATAATATTTAACCTGCCAGATTCCTGCTTCTTCTATTGCCTTGCTCTTTTTTATCTCATGTAATTCCTGATGCTCTTTTATAAAATCAATATTTATTACATTATCGATATTAATGTGTTTATCATCACGCCGGTAACTGTTCTCATCAAGTAATTTACCCAACATAACATTTTCATTATCGGATTCCATGTTTATTTCATTTATGAAATACCATAATTTTCTTTTACACACAAAATAATAATAAATCATTACACCAGTAACTCGATTTTCCACAATTCCTCCTTATATGAAATTCCACTCATCATCATACTTCGTTAACGATAAGCCCATACCCCGTCCTGTCATTTCATCAAAATCATATAATAAGCATGTCCTGTGAATATCTAATCTGTCATTTATACAATTCAAATCCACACCATCTAATTTTCTCCGATCCGAATACAGATTCAGATTAAGAGTTATATCTGCCAGTTTTGCTTTCAATATCCTTCGTATATTACTGTCAACATATGGTGTATCTAAAACACCCGTTATTGCCTCGATCAGCTCCTGATTTTCCTGATATATTCTATCTGGGATTACTGTAATACTTTTTATTCCACGAAAATCCTCATCGATATCTTTCTTAGATGTATAATCTAACGGCTGCAACGATTTAAATTTAGCCAGATTTCTTTTTATCATTTGGAAGTATGCCGTATTCTTTAATGCGTCTACATCATAAACTTCATTCATATACTGAACTTTATCTTTTTCAGCAAAAAGCTCTCCATTATATGCCACTAATAATTGTACAGATCTATCATATATATCACTGTCATATATTCCTTTTCCATTCTTCATACATCCTGAATAATTAACATAAATTAATACATTTGCATCGGTTATATCCTTTTTTCCTGCTCTATTACACCGTCCCATTCTTTGCAATAAACTGTCAGCCGTACACATCTCCGTATAAAGAACATCAAAATCAATATCAAGACTTGCTTCTACAATCTGGGTTGTTACCCATATACCTGTCATCTCATCATTATCGGAAAAATCCATTATCATCTTTTCCAACTGATCTCGATGTTTCCGAATATATCTGGAATGAAGCAGAAATACCTCGTCTGTTCTTTTGGATAATTCTTCATATACTTTCTGTGCCTTTGATACTGTGTTGCATATAACAAGAACTTTTTTCTTATATCCATCTTCCGCAATTCTGTCAAAATCAAATTCTTCATGAAATAATGCGATCCTATGCCTGTCTGTTCCCATCGTGGTGGAAAAATCTCTAAAAATATAATCTCGATTCTTGATCAACCCATATTTTCGCATAAAAAATTCTAAAACCGGTGGAAATGTTGCCGTTATGATTGCAAATTTTCCTTCCATTCGTTTTAGTTCTGACAAGCCATAAATTAATGCTGCTACTATCTTAGGAGAATATGACTGAATCTCGTCTATAATTAATTTTGAATATTTCAGTGTTGCTGCAAAAATCTCAGTTCCCGGGGCTTTATAAACAAATTTAAATAATTGATCTACCGTGCAGACAGTAAGTGGATACGAGAACAATTTTGCCTGCTCATATCTGGTATTCCCATCTGTAAATTGCCCATCTGTTCCATCAAAATAACTGCTTAAGCTATCAGAATGAAGCAATGCTACATCCTTATACATATACCTGTCCTTTATTCTGCTATATATGGCATTAGAAGAAACTTTTAACGGTAATGTATAAAAACCTTTCTCACCATTTGCCCATAATAAAGCTGCCTCTGTTTTTCCCGATCCAGTAGGTGCTATAACTACAACATTATCATCACTATGTTCCTGCATAAAAACCTGCAACTCACGCAATGAATTTGAAAAGTAATCGCGAATCGTGCTGCATAATTTTTTCTCAGCAATGTCACTGTGTAATTCTGCTTCTTCATATCCTGCACTTACCGTCCAGTCAAACTTATTCAACAAGCCCTTTATCAACATATATTCACACCATGTTTGCTCATCTACACTTCTCAATTTCATTGTAGGATTATTCGAATACAACAGTTGATTACGATTTGCGGCAGAAAATTTCACATCTTCCTTTCCCAAATATTCCTGCAAATATTTTTTATACCATTTATCGTAATAGTCATAAAAATTTCTATCAGAAAAACTATCCTTCCGATCATGATGATAATAGACTGCTGTCAACAACATAGAAAAGTCATCGTCTGTACATCCAGGTATTTCCTGCTTAATCTGTTTCTCTGATAAACTAAGTGCACTAAGGAAACCATGTGGTATCTGACTTTCTGCCATCCTTGCAAGTCCGGGATTGACAATTGTTTGGAAAATATAATTAGCTTTTCCAAGGTCATGCACTCGGCATGCCTCTAAAACCAGATTCTTTTCCTTTTCTGTAAAATACATATCAAAAATCTCAAAGAATTTTCCTGCACAGTTAACAATATCCTTCTCATGTTCTCTTAAAGTTTTTTGCTCCTGAACAGTTTGCTGTTTCAAAGAATCCAAGTAAGAAATGATCATCTTCGACTCGTTTTCATTCAATTTATCCATCTGGTTGTCCAAAAGATAAATCAATATGTTTCTGATGTCATTTACATTTTTAACCTCCTTCTTGGTGTCATTTGACTTTGCATAATATTCCATATCGTATTGTCAATCCCTCTCTTATCTTGTTATGCGAACGCAACAACATCCCCATAGGTATCGATATATGCATTCACTACTGAAGTATCCTTCGGCATATAATGCGCTTTTATCTTTCCACCATCCGGTTTCCATCTGCGATATCCCTGCGGTGTTATCTCGTATTCCTTTGTTAACATGTAAGTCGTGCTTGTACGTCGTCCAATATCCAACTCTGATTGAAATGGAATGTAAATATTATTTTGAATTGTTGCTGATTCAACTTTCTGCAATTCAACAATTTCTACATTTTGAATATCCAGCAAATCTTCATATCGACCTAATGATGGATAAATAATCGGACACTTCAGTGACTGATAAATCTTATCAAAATCTTCCTCTTCAGGTATAATATGTAAAACCATCCGATTATCACAGATCAGTTCTACATGCGCAATCCCCTTAAACACACCATAATCTTTGTCTTCACCTTTGATACAGAGCTGATGTCTTCCCTCTTCATACTTTGTATCGAATTTGAATGAATATCTTGTGTATAATTCTGATACAGAACCTGCGTTTTCTCCCTGGATACTTACCTGCATCTTGTGATAACTGTCAAATCCACTGATTGCGTGAATCATACCAATAACAGTTGAATATGGAGGCAACGGATAAGATTCTTTTATAATGAAACTACTTGGTTTTCTGTAGTTCGCAAGGTTTTGAAAACAATCAATTCTAATTGCTCGCTCCATAATATTCATCAACTTCCTTTTTCAACTGTTTAAATACATCTGCAACTGTCTTTGTGTTCAATGTATCTTTTAATTCTGCATCATTCTGGAAAATACCTGTCACAACTCCAACACTGGTATTGTTCTTTATATCCTCATCACTTTCAATAATCTCTCCAAGCATCTTCGTGTTTATCGCACCATTTTCCAAAGATACTCTATTTTCAAAGAACGGATTTTTTCTTAAATATCGACCACCGATTGCAAATACAGGACTAAGGTTCTCTCTTCTTCCCTTTATATCACGATATAAATACTGGATCGTATCAAGGAATTTCTTTACTCGATCTGCTTTTTCTTCTGCAGATATCTCAAGATCTCCATCCACACCAATACGATCAAGATCTATAGTGATCGTATATGAGTAGAATGACTTCTGTATCTCACTCTGTGCGATCGCATTATCAAGATTCTGGCGTCTTGCCAATCCAATATTGGTTAAAAATTCCAGATCGCTCTGATAAGGCTCTAATGACACCGCATTACTCAGTCGAACAACTGCACTTCTGGTATCAGCTCCGCCTTTTTTATCCTCTCCTTTTGCACTAGTCTTCATATAACCAAAAAAGTCAATTTCCGGGTAATCTTTTATATTAGCAGTCGGTGCAAACTGAACGACTCCACTCTTTCCATCAACAGGTGTTGCATCCCATCCTAACTGCTGAATAATATTGTATCTCAATGCCTGTCTTGATATATAAGAATATTGCTCATATGTTCCTCGTGATAATTTTTTGAGTGTAGTAATATTACCTACGCCCTCTCCATAATTTGCACTTTCTGCAAGAAATACCATTGTAAGTGTTAAACCATTCCTAATCATTAACCTTTTCCTCCTTTTTTTCATAATGACTGCCTTCTAATCCCATAAGGAATGCATATCCATACTCTCTAAACTTCTCCCGATTATCCAAACACTCTATGAATGCATCCGGAACTGTCAGATTTACAGAACAATAGATGCGCATTATAATTTCCATAAAATGAGAAACATCTCCAACTGCAACTGCATTCAGTAATCGATATACCGTACCTCTGATTCTTGAATCATCACTTGTGCCTTTCGCTGCTAACAGTTTATTTCTTAATTCATATCCACACTCTCTAACTTTGTATCGATTCACTATTGCACCTCCTATCTTATTCTTATCTACATTATCTTTCTTCAATAAACTTACACGAATCTGAATGTCATATACCCAATAAGCATCTACCAAATATGTCTTTGCATCCATAGACTGCCTTAACAAGATATTTAATAAAGGATATTGATTTCTATACCGAAGAATATTCAATATGACTGTTTCATGTATATTTATGTATTCGGTCCCCTTTTTTATATATGGGTATTTACTTAATACATCAAGTCCAGCCCTTACTTTCTCATCATTCAATATTGCAAGAATATTTTTATTGATGATATCAAATGTATAACGTTCGCTTTCATCTCTGCCTCTGGTTATGACCTGAATATTACCAAGTTCTTCCGTCTTCATCTTCAATAACAGATTCAATGTTCTGGAAATCCATGAAGTATATCGTTCTTCATCTTCTCTTTCCGCATCCTGCATAACGCCATCCTTACGATTTGCTTCTAATAATTCCTGAATATTCTGATCCGTATTAATAAACAAAAATCGATTCCCCATCAGATAAAAGCCAAGAGGAGATAATGCATATACAAATGCACACACCGGACATAAGAAAGCATCTACCTTACAATTCCAGAAAGCTGATTGTTTTCTTGCCAGATCATCTGCCTGATCCTTCATAAATGCAAGTGATACTTTCGTCTTCGAATCGATCTTTGCACTACAATCAATGCAAATCTCCTTTGCCTTCTTTTGATCAGTTTCTATATAAGTCCGAAACGGATCTGAAAAATCATTTTCAAAAACCTCTCGCATATTTTTTGCCGCATTTGCTCGTAATAGAAAACATTTTCCATCCCAGAAACGATTGATATAATTGTATATGGCACTTTTCATGATCAAGGTTTCTGCACAAACAGGCTGAATAAGGAATTCATGCAAATGAACCAACCGCTCCCGCAATAGTTCCGGCTCCATAGATTCTTTCAATTTTACCGCCTTAAGTAGCTCGTATGCTTCAGTGGTATCAACCTCATCCTTTATACTGGCAATGCCCGATTTGTAACTGTTAGACAAAAGTTTATCATTAATGAATTTGATATCATCTTTCCACTTTTTGCCATCCCACTCTGGCAAACTCAGTGCAGTTAACAAACTTTTAATCTTGTCCAATATTGTTTGATATACACTGTTTTGCCTGTAATATGTTGTTATCCCACGGAAGTATAAATCCGTCCAATTTGTCTTCTGGCAGAAATCTGTATCAATCCATAATTGCTGATTATCTTCCGTATAACCATAATCCATATTCTCAGATGCTTCAGCAATTTCATCCAGTATATAATGCATACCTACGATTCCCGCATTTTTCAGGAAATCACCCATTGGTATATAGATTTTACCCAAACTTATACCCCTCCTTTCTTCTAACCTAATACTTCAAACTTTCCATTTCCCGTCGACCTGCGTACTCCAAGCCCTGCTCTCTGCAGAACATTTAACAAAGCAACAGATCCTTTTAATTTAAAAATACCCAGCGAAGCATCCGTATTTCTTCCAAACACTGGAATTACAACCTTTTTCCCTTTGATCACTTGAATAGAAAAATCATCTGTATCAACCGGAATATTCATTCTTTCAGTAAAGATCTTAACATTCTCTTTCACAACGTCCGAAAACTCATCCTTATCAAACGTATAATAACTGTCTGAATTGGTATCATTATCATGGTATCTTGCCAGTAATGGGCTCTGCATTTTTATGATGATTTCATCATCTGTGATATCATTTATATTCTGAATATACACAGATATTAATTGCATGGAATTCTTGTTCATCGAATAATGCCGAAATTTCATAGTCTGAAACGCATTAAACAAATATAAAAATTCCTTATCATCCGCATCCGTAAAAAATACCATGAATTCGTCCTTATCGAGAAGTATCTTATCGTCTGTAAACTTAGCACCCGGAAGATAATACGCATATGTAAACATCTTCATGATTGATCTGCTCTTATCATATAAACGCTGATACAAATCTTCGGAAATATTCTTCGTCGCAGCCTTTAAAAAACTTGTAAACAAACGATCCATCTCCTTCGGAAGAAAAGGAAATTCCAATTTAAAACGCAGTTTAATCTGATACATTTTTTCACCTCCTTCATAATTTATTTGACTTTGCATTATCAAAATAGCACACTTCTCATGCAATGTCAATAGCAATAACTTATAAACAGTTTAATAGGTATCGATTTTAACGTGACAACAAAATCCTTGTGTTGTATTTTTTTTTCATTCCATATATAATTTTAAATACATTGTGGAATGTAAATATTAATCTGTTATTAAGATATTTAGTAATAGTCCCATATTGGAATGCACCTTATATTCCACAATGTATTTTTTATTACAATCAATCATTAATATGAATATACTAATCTATACCATGTACAAAAAATCGTCCATTGTATCAATTTCACTTCATAATCATAGGGATTTCGTATTAAGAAATATAGAAAACTTAAAAGCCTCTATCTCAGACCCGCCCCCTTTTATTATGGAAATATTATACCTTCATTTGTCATAATGCGCAATAATATACGCATATTTTGTCAATTTAAAGAAAATATTTTTTTCTTATCTTATCCTATCATTGCTAATAGTTACTTTTATAAATATGTTACAAACGCACAAACGCCCCCGCTTATACAAGCGAGGGCGTTTGTCAAACCATGTAATACATTTAAAACTTCACAACTTCCGGTTCGTGTGTAAATGATGAAAAAGTTGCTGTTGCATTCTTAAAATAAAATACCTCGGTGTTACCATCATCTGCGGAATACATCTTCTGTAATGAAGGGTATGCATCTAACATAGACTGTCTTGCTTCTCTACGGTCATCTTCCACCAATTCTCCTGCTACACGAAGCCATTCTCCATTCATAAAAGCACAGATCTCAACCTTCGGATTTGCATGGATCTGCTTTGATACATCTTTTACTTTGCCTGTCTGTATGTATAACTTGCCTTCAAAAATATGGGCAGTTCCAAATGGTCTGACTCTTGGCTGGTCACCCTCTACAGTTGCTAAATAATAAGTTTCTGCGTCCTTTAAAAATTTTGCTACTCGTTCCATAGCATTGTCCTCCTGTTTATAAGCTTTTTAATAGCTTACGCCTCATACACCGGCTCAAAATCCTCTACCCCATGTCCACATATCGGGCAGGTGAAATCTGCCGGCAGCTCGCTTCCTTCATATACATAATTACAGATACGGCAGCGCCAGCCTACGATCTTCTTGTCCTGGGCTTTCGGTTCTGCTTTTGGTTTTACCTTTGTCTGATAATCCGCATAAGTCAACGGTGCATTTTCATTGATCAGCTTGGCATCTACGACTTCTGCGATAAATAACGTATGTGTGCCAAGGTCGTGCTGTTCTACTACTTTTCCGCTGATCACGGCACAGGCATTCCATCCCATATACGGAATGTCATTGCAGTCCTTTGGCATTTGCAGATCTGCGAATTTGTCCACATCTCTGCCGGACTGGAACCCGAAATGTTTTATCGTTGCAAATGAGCAGGTCTGATCCAGAATACTCAAAGCGAATATCCCGCTCTCTTTCAACAGATCACATGTATAATTCGTGTTTAATACAGATATTGCAACCCGAACCGGATTACCTGCCACCTGCATACATGTATTTGTGATGCAGCCGTTTACCTTCTCCCCTGATCTGGTGGATAACATGAATACACCATAGGATAATTTATAGATTGCTTTTTTGTCCATATGCTTGTACCTCCCTTTTACAAAATACGATTTGTTTTTTCATCCTTGCAAACAAATAATTTTATATTCATTATACCACAAACCGAATAAATTTATAATTCTTTTCAAGAATTATTCTCAATAATATACATTGTGAAAAAATCAGGCAGCTTGATATCCCCAATTCAGGATTGCTGCCTGATTTTTCTGCTTCTGTCACTACTATATAATAATAAATAACCGGTAGCTGCTATCTTCTACTTCCCGCATTTCTCCACGCATGGAGCGCTTGTGTCAAATGCTGAGTTAAATGCATAGAAGTTCTTTGTATCCATCTTGTCGCGGACAATGCCAAGGCTTTCACCGAAGCGCTGGAAATGTGCGACCTCACGTTCGCGAAGGAATTTGATCGGCTCATATACATCCGGATAGTCCTTGCAGAGACGCAGGATATTGTCATAAGTCGACCGGGCTTTCTGCTCTGCTGCCATATCTTCGAAAAGATCCGTGATCGGATCACCCTTGCTCTGGAATTCGCAGGCGTTAAATGGAATGCCGCCTGCTGCCTGCGGCCAGATTCCTAAGGTGTGATCGATATAATATTTGTCAAATCCCGATGCCTTAATCTCCTCGATCGATAACCGGCAGGTAAGCTGGTAGATGATCGTGGCAACGATCTCCAGATGTCCCAGTTCCTCTGTACCGATATCGGTAAGAATTGCTTTCACCTTATTGTCCGGCATCGCATAACGCTGGGACAGGTACCGCATCGATGCACCCATTTCACCATCCGGCCCACCATACACAAATTACAATAATTATGGAATATTATAGAAACTAACGACTTTTTTTCTTATCTGCTTTATGAGACTGATTTATAAAATAATCATTTATTTTTTCACAGCATACATATTCTGAATCCGTACCCTGCTTCTTCTGTATACTCACTGCAAAGACATTACTTTTGTTCTTTTTTGCCTGGTACTTACATACTTCATCTATGTGATTATCAAGCTCTGTCCGGCTCTCAAACTCTTTTGTTTCAAAGCCAAGTACCGGTGTTCCAGCCGGATTCTTGATTGTTATCTCCGCCTTATACATTGTCAAACCTTCATCGATACTGCTCCATCCGGTTACAAGCCCCTGGTACATGAGTTCATACTGTCTGTCAGTTATACATAATGCAGCATTTAAAGCTTTTGGATCCAGATAGGCATATTCTTCCGGCATTGGATAGATATTCGGATCATATCTTGCAAGCAGCACCGTTTTTCCATCATCATTTTTCATATAACAAAACTCCGGCAACATGTCAATAATTTTTGAAAAATCAAATCGTGTTCCAGTGAATACAGCACCGGTGATATCTGCAAATCGAATATCTGTCTGATCATCAAAGATACAATATGAAAAATCTGCTTCTCTTAGAGAAGCTCCAATCATACTTGTATCCTGAAATGTACTATATCGAAAATCCGCACAACCTAAATTTGTATAATTAAATGCCGTAGATATGATATCCATACACCATAACGCTGTCTTCATCATGCTACATTCTGTAAAGCTGCAATTTTCTATCATACCGGATGTAATCTGTGCGTAATCAAAATTGCAGCAGGTAAAAGAAGAAGAGTGCATCTGCGCAGATCTCAGATCTGCTTCTCTGAACTTAATACTGTTAAAATCCATACCATTTATCTGGTAACCAGCCAGATTCATCTGATAATCGGCAAAAGGCCGTGCATATCCATCCAACCACGCTAAATGCTTTATATATTTTTCTTTTAAAATTTCATCTGTTAAAAAATTCATAATCTACCCTCCTGAAATTATCTGCAGAACAAAAAATCTCGTTCTGCAGATAATATAAAATAGGAACAGCTTATCTGTTCGCTCCCTGTTGCTGCCTCATTTTAATTGCACATAGCAAAAGCCGCTTCTGCTTCATCACTTCTGCAGATTCACACAGGATATAACTCTTAATTTCTTCATCAGTTAATCCGTCTGCCATACCTTCTGTTACCTCGTAAAGCTCATCATTTGTCAGATGGAAGGATGGGTGTGATAATAACTCAACCACGCTCATATCTGCTATGTTGATCTTCTTTTCTCTTTTATCCTGCTCTCTGTTAAATTCAACTATCTGAAACAAAGCAGCCAGATCCGGCCGGTATCCGGTAATGGACTGCTCCGGATCTAACTGGATCATATATGGCGATCCGTACTCTGCCGGAAACGTCTCAATACGAAAGTCTCCTTTGTTTCTTTCCTGTGAGTTCATATAGGCTCCAAGGCTTTCGGATAATGCAAAATCCGGATGATCCAGCGTCCTAAATTTCAGATCCAGTACAGGCTTTTGTCCTCGTACAAGAACAATACAATAATCCGTATCCAGTTCTCTTACTTCGTCCGGTAAAAGAAGTTCTCGGCCAAGGACATCATCATTTGTAGAGGATGATCCGCTGTTACCTCCGTGACTAATGCCATGACTCCGTTTCCAAATAGTTTTCTTACCCAGATTCTCCGATATATATTTGAATGTGGATGGTTCATTGCCTCCAAGGTAGACAAATACATCACAGTTACCTACGATATTCTCCCATCCGTTTTCTTTGTAAATCTCCTTGATCTGTGCCATATTCTGAATAATAATGACTGCACTCATCAATCGTTTTCGCATAGTAGCAAGTACCTTCGGGAAGTTCTCCGGCAATGCGATGTTTGCAAATTCATCGAACCAGAATGTAACCGGCACTGGCAATTCTCCGGAATAGACAAAATCCGCCTGGAAATATAATTCCTGAATCAGCATAGTATATATCATACCTGCTATACAGTTAAATGTCGTATCTGCATCCGGAATCACAAGAAAAAGTGCTGTTTTTACATCTTTTCTTCCATTAATCTCTCCTGTTCCAACAGTTTTAAGGTCGAGATCGTCTCCAGAGAAGATACGCCGTACATCCGGGTTGTCAAGCACACGGATATGCTCATTTAACGTAGATATGATAGATAAAACTGTGTCATTAGCCCCCTTTGTTGCTTTCTTATATGCCTTATATGCCGGATGTCTCGTACCCCCATTATTATCATTCATGGTATCCCTCACAAGCCGGAGCATCAGATCATCAAGCGGAGAATTGCCCTCCTCCACATCAGCCATTTCTACAAGATCCATTACCTGATTAAAATCATTGTTCCATCCATACCGTTCATGCTCCATCCACACAAGCAAAACGACAGACTGCAGCAATGTTTTAGCCTGATTATCAAAGAAAGGATCCTGACGATTGCTTTCACCTGCTTTTCTTGTATTTGCAAACAATGCTTCGCAGAATTTTAATACGTCTGTCTCATTCCGGATATATAGCAAAGGATTGAACCGGTCACTTTCCTGCATCATTCCGGAAATCAGGTTCACAGACTTAACTAAATATCCTTTTTTCTTTAACAGCCTTCCATTTGCCCGGAGCAAAGATCCATCCGGGTCTGTTATCACAAAGCTTCCGGGATACCTGCTCAAAGTACTGGCCTGATATAGATTTGGTCGGAGCAGAAACATACTTTTACCAGCACCAGAACCACCTACCACGATTACATTGTTATTGATCCGGGTAAATCGTCCATTCATGGATATTCGCAGCTTATCAGAATAGATCCTGTTTGCATGTTCGTCCTTCCTAGATGCAAACCTTCGATTGATTCTTTCGATGTTTCCCCAGTCTGCCACTCCGTATTCTTTTCCGGTAATAAAATCCCTCTGGGTTAATGCATATGCCAGTGCAAGGCTAACTAAACATGCAAGGATCAAAAAAGCCCGGAACAAAATTGTTCGATTGGCAGCAATCTGATGCCAGTTCCATGCAAAAGGATTGACTGACATATGATTCATAATATTCACCAACTGATCATATAAATTAAGCTCTGGATCCCAGATATCTGCGATCATAATCGCCCCATATAGTGCAAACACATATAGCAGCAGGTAAATAATTACAGGTGTTTTTTTCTTCTGCAGAGTCACTGCACCTTTTGTTTTTCCCATATAAACACCTACCTTCTGCTCCGGCTGTAGTTATTTTTTACTGCTTTCTTCCGCACATTTGATCTGCCTGATATACTCTTATTTTCTGCGCGTTTTCGGACAGATTTATCAATCGCATCATAATGTTTGCTACGCAGATCGGAGCCTTTCATATGCTGCGCAACCACACCATCTGCATTATAGATTGTATAGACTTTATCTGGTTCCAGTCTGGTAAGTATCGTCTGATCCCCATGAATATACTGTATGTCTCGTTTCGGGATCCAAAGAAAGCGAATATTCTCGCCCCAGGTACCAGGGATTCTGGTTTGTACTGCCCGATCATTTTCATCATATACAAGACTTTCATCAATCGTAATATCCATGTCACTCTTGCCAAGATTGCTGTATCTATCTGTTGCATGGCTTCTTGCCCGGAGAGACTGGATCATAGATCTGTCAGCCTGTTTATCTGCAGAATGCATAGTCGGTCTGTCCGGCTGAATAAATATATTTTCCGGTGTATGTACCGGCACTGGTTCGATTGGATGTTCTACTGCATCGTAAGGTGTATTGACAAACAGATCTGCCATCTTAACATGTTCTGCCTGTAATGCCTGTCTCCGCTCCTCGTAGACAGATCGCTGCGTAATTGCACATTCTGTTAGTTCTGCTCCTGTCAGTGTCGCTATCGGTCGCTGCAGGATACTTCTGCTTTGTCCATCGATTTGTTCTGTATAAGCTGCTTCTTCCACTACATGAAACTGCTCCTTCGATGGGAACATAATACTAAGCTGGTTTAAATTTTGATCTGCATATACCATGTCAAGTGGAATATTTACAAATGCTTCATCCCCCTGATACTGTATCCGGATTTTAGCTGCATACTCGTTAATTTCTGCAAGTTGTCTGGTATCCAACTTCACCATCCGGTCTTTTTCCATATTAATATCAACGTTACTTCCTTTTTTAGCTGTCTCCATCATCGATGCATCTGGAACAAAATCAAAGTGTTCCGTTAAAAATTCTGCCAGACTCTGCTTGCCTGCAGAAGTTCCTTTTAAGTATTGATCCAGTTTATCATAATCCAGATCTGTAACTGCAATAGACAATTGATCATTCTGTTCCATCAACAGCGTATGATCTACTTGATCTGTCTCTGCAAAGGAAGCAAATTCCGCATACTGATCAGACGGTATCGTAATAACCGACATATATTCACTTTTCTGTTTCAAGTCTGAAAAGCTTTTAACCCGATCAGAGCTGTATGCACGCTCTACCTGTTTCCTGATATCCTTTGACATCTCCTGTTCCATCTCTAAGAAATCTGCCTCGGTTGCGTTTTCCATATAATCATTCCAGCTGTACGCTCTTGCTTTTGGCGAATGCTTCCGGATAAATACTCCAAAGGCTGCCGCCTGATCTTCATTGTAAGCAATCTCCTTATAGCCATCTGCTTTATTGCAATCATATAAAAAAGAATAAGACAAATTGTTATCCTTACAGAATTGTACAAAATCATCAGTAAGTTCTTCATCGATCTGCATTAGCAATGTCTCATTTCCCATATTTGCGCTGTAACTAAGCATCTTATCTAATCGCATTTCTCCAATATGCAGATGCTCCGGCTGCTTTTTTCCTCTTTCTATCTGACTGATGATCAGCTTTGCCAAACGGCATAACTGCTCTAATGACCATCCAACAAAATTCCCTGTCAGCCGCAGAGCTGTATCAATCCCACGGATACTGACTTCCATAAATTGTGCAGCTTCTCCAACTCCGGTAATCTCCATAATATCAACCTCTTTTCTTATCTGCTTAATCTGTTTTTCTGTAGCTTTTCGTGTTCTTTTTGAAGCTTTGCTTTTACTTCTAATTTAAAATCCCGCTGCAAAATGCTGCATACTTCCTTCTTGTTGCCTGCCGACCGTCTTAAATCCAAACCTGCCAGATTGGAACAAATGACTGCATCTGCAATCTGCAGGCTGTAGCGGTTCCGGTCTCCTTTATCTATATGAATATCTATAGATTCCCGGTGATTTACGCCATTGCCAAAATAACGCTGAAATACAGCTGCTGTATTATATCTCATTTTCGGATCACCATATGAAAACAGATCCATTTCCGGCAGGGTATTTTTTACAGATTCCGGTATCCCAGGATTATCTGCGATACGATCCTGCATATCGATATACGACCATGGTTCCATCTGATTTTCAAACAAATGGATATAATAAGGTTCTCCATGATGCTTTAAGCTAAAATAAGCAGCTGTAGTAAAAGCATCTATATATGCTTTTGACAGCACCGTAACTCTTGACTGATTCAGAGAGTTATCCGGAAAAGACAGAAACACTCCATCTTCCTGTGCCCCAGTCTGTATCATGCTGATCTGATCAAGCTGCAGTCTTCCATCCATTATGATCGTGACATCTCCTATTACATTTTTATTTTTTCTGCTTTTTGTTGTTATCTCATACATAATATCTACCAAAAAGGCAGCCAGTCCGGCTGCCCTTCCTTTCTATCGTGTTCTTCCCTTTACCGGCTGCTCCTTCTTCTGATCACGAAGCTGTTCCGGTGAATGACTGACGATTGACATTTTTCGTTCCCGACTATCATACCGGTACACCTGATTAGACAGTCGTTCTTCCGGCTGAACCGCCATTTGATTTACCTCTTGAACGATATTTGCAATTTCGTCCGGAAGCATATTAGAATCAGCCGGCAGCACAAGCATTTCATGCACCGATGACGGAATGACATAGAGATCCCCTCCATATAACTCTGCCAGATTGTGCAGATTCTCTTCATACAATATTGCAGAAGCTCCGCTGATCTGTTTATTATTTGTTACAATATACAAAAGATTATCTTCCAGTGTACTGTCTATAATCTCATCCGGTACATCCTGACTTTCCATAATCTCCCGCAGCATATCATTTAACGGACGTACGACAGAAGGAAACAGCTTCTCTGTATTTTTATAAGCAAGCTCATACAGTTCCGGCTCCGTCACCTTATATTTTTCTGCAAGTCCCTCATCGATCCTGGCAGACATGATTTCTGTTTCATTCTGACCTATAAAAACACGATATACAACAGATAGATCCTGAAACTGGCGATGTGGACAGTTCTTTAACAATTCCTGATTTTCGGCAGTATTGATCAAAGACATATAGATCTGATCCGATGGCAGATTGTTTAAAAAATCCATATTGATATCCATCTGCTGTGATTTTTCAACGTAAAAATCTGCATAATGCTTTAATACATCGTTCAGATCATTTCCCGATCTATATGCCTGATACATATCCTGAATATAGATAGTCGGGCTTATGGTCTGTCCTGATCTTTGAAGCGTGATGCCATCCTTCACTTCATTTGTCCGAAAGACCGGATGTACAGCCATTTCATAGTCTCTGTACGGCTCTGGAAAGTAATCCTTTAATTTTTCAATAACCAACTCTTTAAATTCATCATAATTTAACATAACCTTATCCTCCTAATTGATTTTGCGGCATAGCGGCTCCTGTCTTTCACCTCCGATTCAATGCCCTGTGCCATTTTTTTCATAAAAAAAAGAAGCATATAATCATATATCCTTCTGTCATAACCGTTTCCGGTTGTGAAATTTGTTATTATAATCTTATCATCGTGTTTTTTGCTGTGATGTTTTTTTTGTTTTTTTTGTTTCTCTCTGCTGTTTCATTTGCAGCCGGTTACAGATCTGGTTCTCAATATATAAATGCTTTTTATAATCATCGATTGTAGCAAGACACCGGTCCGCAAGCTTCCCAAAACGATAGAGTGATACAAGATTATATCCTTGATCTTCCAAATTCCTGTACACCGAAAGTGCTTGATCATACTCCGCTTTATATTCCGTTTTTCCAGATTTATAACTTTTATAAGCCGGATACAGCTCTGTCAGCTCCTCTAACTGACCCAAAGCTTCCGTTCTGGCTTCGTAACTAACATGGATTCTTTTTCTCATACACGAAAGCTCTTTTTCAGCCACCTGCAGATAAGCTCTGTATTGCTCTAACTGTTTCGGATCTGTCAGCTTATTTTTCCCGATAAATGCTTTTACATCAAAGATCCGGATATTCGATGAGGCAACATACCGATAATACTCTCCCATATCTGCATAAAGCTTTTTCATATATTCCTGCCGGTTCTCCTGTTTAAATGTTCCTCCGATCATCTTAATAATATTCTCTTTTGTATAAGTCTGTTTATCCGGCGTCAGATTTACAAGTCTTGCAGCCTTTTTTCGTCCCGGAGCCAGAATCGTTATATATTTATGTCTCGGATCATCATTGATTACATGACCTTTTTCCTGCATCAGCTTCTTAAAATCTTCATAACTTCTTGCCTGACTGATGCATTCATCGATATCCCGGAGTATCATTGTATTTGTATACATTCCGGCTTTTTTCCCTCTTTTTGAATGATCAAACCGGTACTTATAATTCTGATTCTCTTCTATCTCCAGATTAAAGCATGACAGCTGATACTTCTCACATAATTCATTGATCACTGGCATCAGATATCTTCTCCAGTCTCCGTTTTCATAACGATACTTACGTCCTTCAATCAGATCGATTGAATTAAATACGATATGACTATGTATATGCTTTGTATTCGTATGAACGGAATAAGCTGCCTGATACTCCGGCAGGCACCGCTCTATAAACTCTCTTGTGATCTGCATACAAAGTTCCGGTGTCAGCTGATCAGATGCCGGAAATGCAAGCTTGTAGTGATATCCCTGCACCCCCCATTCCTTTCCAAATGCATCTTTTATGTCCATCATCTGCTGATATACACTTTTTGACAGTTTTGCTGTATCCGTCAGATCTGCCGGAAGGGTCAGATTGTATCCGGACAGATATTTATTCTCTGTCTTTTCCGGATTATAAATATATTCAATTCCCCGGATTAATCCGGATGATTTTTTCCCGGACGTTGCCGCCCGGATTGCTCCTAATCTTAAATAAGCCATAGGCACTTCTCCTATTATTTCATGTTTAAGCAGCTCTACAAAATTTGTTAACCAAACAAAAATCTTATTTTCCTTTATAAAATACCTGTGTTATCCTCTGCAGCTGTTCCCTCATCGATGCCACATCTGATAAAGCATCAGCAAGGCGATCCATATCAGCTTGCCCTATATCCATTGCATTCATCTTATGTGCAATCTGATTAATATTTGTGCCAATTCCAACAAGCTGCCTTTTCGCATCAGCAAGATCCGCAGCCCGAATTCCTACGGATGTCATATAGTCTCGATGTATCAGCTCACGAATGTATGCACTTTCACTTTTTTTCTTATCTGCTCGGCTGATATTTTGCTGCAGCAGACGATTCGTATCCGGATCAAAACGGTATGATTTTTTGATTGTTTTTTTCATATTTCCTCCTTGTCGACATTTTATGGACACTTTTTTGTCTATGGACACGTTATAGACACTTTGTAGACATTTTGCAGACACTTTGTAGACACTTTTTTGTCCATGGACACGTTATGGACACTTTGCAGACATTTTTTGCAGTCATTTTATAGACATTTTGCAGACACTTTTTTGTCCATGGACACGTTATGGACACTTTGTAGACATTTTGCAGACACTTTGTAGACACTTTTTTGTCTATGGACACGTTGTAGACACTTTGTAGACATTTTGCAGACACTTTTTTCTTATCTGCTACCTTTTCACTTTGTTCAAAGATAGCAAGTCACGCATTTTGTCCATACAAAATGCCAACTTGTTAGGGGAGCACCCC